>Ga0126342_10001526_pt1 | contig 32897 bp, 24 predicted proteins | sample Cyp1metagenome_FD_92528 | JGI IMG/M metagenome (GOLD analysis project Ga0126342, IMG submission 92528) | Coral microbial communities from Lord Howe Island, Old Settlement Bay, Australia - Cyphastrea 1 metagenome | ecosystem: Host-associated > Invertebrates > Cnidaria > Coral ...
AAAAACACAATTTTTAATAGGAAAAAACTAGCATAATTATGGAAAGCCACCATTTTTAATAGGAAAAAACTAGCATAACTATGGAAAAGCACCATTTTTAATAGGAAAATCACAATTTTTAATAGGAAAAAAATAGTATAACCAAGGGGAAACCACCATTTTTAATAGGAAAAAACTAGTATAACTATGGACAACCTCAATTTTTACAATGTTTAATAGGAAAATACTAGAATAACTATGGAAAAGCACCATTTTTAAGTTTTAAACTAATCTCGGCTTTGCATACACCAGTGCCTGTCATCCCTAAAGTAAAAGAATGGCAATCACCGTCGATACAACCACAGTTGAGCAGACACTCTACCCTTGGGGCAGAGGTCAAATCGCTTGCATCCGCAATACTGCAATTGGAATCAATCACAGGTGAACGACTCTTGCCTGGCATTCGCACAAAGAAAATGAGGCTTCACCGAAGCTATGCTGTCAATTCCCCTAACACAGGGGTCACTTGCCGTGACTTCCAAACGCATCCGAAGTACGAAAGATCCTGAATGATTATTTTCTAAAGCAGCCATGCAAAAAGCGGGTGAATCCAACCTTAAACTTTACCTTGGATCTTTCATTGCCGTGTGTCTCATGGATAATACATCCTGTCGATGCTCTCCTCCTGCCTGCAGCCCGTGCTTCCAATTGGCGGAAGTGGTATCAAACACGATACTATAGACGCCGAGCCGGTCCAGTGGGGTTTGATGAAAGTTGAGGGGCTCCACAAACCCAAATTAGATGCACATATTTTAATTAGGTCTACCTGATGAAAATCCCAGGAGGCGTCTATGCAAGTTTGGCTGTCATCTTTTCATCTCATTGAAAGCGGTGTGATGCTCATTTAGATTGGTATCACCCCGAGACCCTGCGCAGCAATAGGAAAACACACAATCTTTAATAGGAAAAAACAAGCATAACTATGGAAAGCCACCATTTTTAATAGGAAAAAACTAGCAGTAGTACCGCACAAGGCGGTGGCGGAAGTTTCAAAAATAGGAAACCTATAGGAGAGATTGGATGTTGTGAATCACGGATGGCAGAGCGAATCCACTGATGGACCGAAAGATGGTTGGAATGCCGACATCCATCTGTCTATCTATCTATCCATCCATCTATCTATTTTTCTTTTCTGTCTACTGGTCTATCTGTCTGTCAACCTATCCATTTCTCTGTCTTTCCATCCGTCTGTTTAGCTCTCTATCTGTCTATGCAGCCGTCCATCCATCATTCTATTTCTGTCTATGTGTCCATCAGTCTATCTTTCGTTCTAATTCTCTCTTTCGAGATCTGTTCATTTCCTTGTCTTTTGTCTGTCTGTCGTCTTGCGGTCTATCCATCCATCTAGCTATCTATCTGCTCATCCAGCTATCCATTTTACCCATTTAAGGACCGAAGCATTTCACCCATCCAGCTATCTAGTTCTTCATCTTTCCATCTAGACAGTTGGAGAGCAAGCAGGTAGCATTTGCACACAAGACACAGAGCGAACAGTTCTTTGGTCTCAGCTGTGGTGCAACCTACAAAATTTAAAAATGTGAGACATCGCCATCGCTCTAGCAGCTAGCATGATCCCTTGGGTGCACACAACTGGACCTTTTTTACCTTGTGTTTGCGGAGGGAACGAGCAGCGTCAGCTACTTCGTACCGTAAGAAAAGACAAGTACGAAAATGGCAAGCAAACATCCAGAACTAACATCCAGGACGGCAACACAGCTAGGAAGAACGTCTGGCATGCCGTCAAACCATTGCGAAGGAGTCAAACCAAAGCCATTGGCTTCACGCGGTGCGCTTCACTGCATGTGTCCCATTGTTCTGGCCCTAAAACCAGATTTTCGAAGATTAAATCCATGTTTTTGATGCTAAAATCATCTAAAATCTAACATTTGATAGTTAAAATCTTGAAACCCTATTTTTTTGTTTGTTGAGCCCATGCATGTTCGATGGGCATGTTCGATGGGGAACACATTTTTTCCATTGACATCCCTATATTTGATGGTTGGTTCATGCTGGTCTACGTGTTTTTGTTTTTCTACAAGTATCTGTGTTCTGTCCGGTTAGATCCTAATGATTGTTGATTGCTGGATTCATATTTTTGATGTTGTTTCTGAATGTTTGATGGTTGAACCTGAACCCTTGCTTGTTATGTGTATTTTTTTTGCTAAATCCATCCATTTTCTATGATTAAATCTGTACTTTCTGTATGCAGCACCCAAAAAGATGCAGAAACGCGTCAATTTATATACCACAATTTTCGGATTGGATTTTACATGATTTGACCATATTTGACCAATTCCATCCAAATTCACTTCATCTTAACTTGGGGGGTTGCTGGTGGCACCGGTGGCCTGGAGATTGCTCAGCACCAGGCGGCACCGTTTGTCGCTCCTTCGCGCAGCCCTGGGCCCTCGACGAGGCTTCGTGCACATGACCAACTACGGAGACTCAGCGGTGCCTGGCCCGGGACGGGGCCAAAAAAACTGAGGCTGGTTGGGATGCTCATTCACGCAGAGATATGTACAATAACTATATATTTATTAAATATAATTTATATATATATATAGGTATTATGTATATATTACTATATATATATGTGTATTTTACATACACACATATCACACACACACAATTTTTGTAAGGTATACCAATGTTTGTAGATGTTTGTAGATGTTTGAGCGTGAAAAAATACTGGGCCAAATGAAGTAAGTAGAAAATCGTGGGATTTGACCAACAAATTTGAAGATAGACCTTGGAAGTATTGATTGAAGGAAACAAATCGCTGATTAAACCAAACAAATGCAGTAGAGAGATGATATGAACTCACAAAACATGGGGTTTGGCATATTCGGATGGTCGGGAGCCAGCAAAATCACAGACTTGATATAGTGTGTATATATATATATATGCACGTGTGTGTGTGTTTGTGCGCGCATTTATCCTGATACATGCTTGCACACGTACATATATATGTGTGTGTGTGCATATTTATTTACATACTGGATGTCTCATAGTGGTTTTCCCATTTTGATTACCACTTCGGTAAGAGTAGATTAGTCTGAACACATGTAAGACTGATTGTATTCTGGAAATCGCCAGCACGTCTGAATGTTGAAGAACTTGATTTTGTCATAATAGTGAAACATGAAATTTGACATTGACTGGCACTGGGCATGATTCAAGAGTAATTAGAACCTACAAATTTATCAATCTATCCATCCATTTGTATATCTACCTCTATCATTTGTATCTCTATTTTTGTTTTATTCGTCATCCTGAATCTCTAGCTTCATTGCCTATTTATGTCAATATCTGAATCTACATCTTTGTCTGCACTACAGGTATATCCATGTCTACATCTACACCTGTACTCTTCCAATCTATACCCATATCAATCTACCTTCTGGTAATCAAACATGGCTCGCTGGAAAATCCATTTAAAGAAACCACATTTACTTCGATGTCATTTTCTCATTCAACAACCCATTGATGTAGGATTTTCATGGATTTTCATCCCATGTAAAACCCACCGGCTGGACAAGGATCAGGTGGCCATGGCTGGTGGCAGCCTCACCAGCATGTGGGACATCCGCGAGTTGCTGTCAGCCTTTCCGGATCTGGAAGAAGTCTCCTTGGTGAAAATCGACGCAGCTGCTTGGCTAATTCTGGGAATGGAATGCCCAAAAGATGATGATTTTTTCCGCTGCCTGGCCAGACACTGGCCAAACACGTTTTTTTTTATTTTTTTGGGAGGAACATGAGGTTCCGGACTTGGATTTCTGGTTATTTTTGGGGAGTTTGGTGATGTTCGTCGTGCTGTAGCGCATACCTCGGAAATTGAACGGCTGGAAAAGATTCAGACTTTCGGAAACTTCGCTGCGGCCATTCCATTCCCAGTCACCAGTTGTCAGAATCCCTTCCCTTATTCATCAACACCTTGCGTTCCTGTTGGGAGTTATACCTGGAGGGGTGCGACATTGTTTCAGTACTTGTGGCATGTTTTTACCATTATGATAGTTTAGAAGTGGCTGGTGCAAGGAAGGCAGTGAGCGCGACATCATCCCAGCCCTCGCGGAGTTCTTGAAGCAAACCCGACCCGTGCTGCTGGTCTCGCTACATCCATATGCCTTGAAACCCGGCAGATACAGCAGAAGGGGCCGAAGCGTTCAAGGCTGTTTAATTGGCCCGGTGCAATTTTAGCGGCATTTGTTTGGGGTGGAATCCATAGTATATACTGTAATTAAATGAACTAGGGGTTATTAATCCAGGGGTTGGAAACCCTGAGTGAATGCTTAGCGACTTTGGGATTTGCACATATTGTTGTTGTCACTGGATACATAGACTTGTGTGATGATTGGTTAGGGAGCTTCTAGCTCAAAGGCAATGCTTCAAGGGTTCGGTTCATTCTCCTTAGATTGCACGACCAGGCTTTTGTCATCTTGTGTCACTCATTGATCCAGCATCACTCGGAAAGCTAGAGTAGCCCCAGCCTTGAAGCTAAACAGTCACCAAGGTACATGTGCTAGTTGCGCTGTAGTTCAGGACCCCTGAAATTCTGCTCCTGTGCCCACAATTACCCTCTGGTAATCAAACATGGCAATGGAAAATCCACCATTTATAGATGATTCTCTCAAACCTCCATTTATTGGGGAGCTTTGAGGAACTGCAAACATATTCGAGCTCGAACTTCACATTGACCATTCCCGTTGTGGGTAGCCAAGGATGGATGAGGAACTTGCAGTGTTGGTATCACAACTCAGGGTGCCTTGGTGGCTTTTGCTTCACCAAAAATTCCCGATGGCTTCCGGATATTTCCGGATCCTTCGGTGCAAATTAAATCGACCCGTACAGTTGGAAGAGATATCTCGGTAGAAAGGATTTGCAACAGACATATTTATGTTACATAGATGTGTTTACCCACAATATTTGTATAGAATTGTATAGACATATGTAATGTAAATATATCTAAATATGTTTGTGTGTGGGCGTATGTTTGTAAATCATACTTTTTGTATTACATGTGCATTTGTGTAAAAATACCTGTATATATAATGAAATACATATTTTCTTTATTAAATTATATAGTTGCAAGTTACAAGTTGTTTTCATCTATTTTGATCAATTTTAAATGTTTTATTTTCTTGGAGCCCTGGCTTTTGAGGCCCTCTGGTTCCCAGAAGTAATTAAGACACGTTTTAGCCTCATGCTGTGCAGCCTATTTGCAGGCCCCATAGGTGCATGAACATTTCAATGGAACAGGGATCTGGAATGGTTTGAAGCCCAAAAGCCATAGGTTGAGGTAGCGAAGTCCCGCCGTTTTGGCCGCATTTTACTTAATCTGGTAGTGTCATGTAGTGTCACCCTGACCGGACCGTTAGGCAAAAGCCTGTGCACACATGATCATGAAAGTGTAGGGAACAACCCGTTTCATCAGGGTGCAACGCAAGTTGAGGTGATTTGCCCCTACCTCTATGGCTTTTACATGGTGAATGGTACTTGGATGCTGGCAGACTTCCAGACTCCAATGTCCAAAGTCTCTGGTGGATTACCTCAGGTCTGGTTTTTTTTTGGGCTGGCAATCTTGCAGGAAGATTTTTATAGCACACACACAGACATGTCTATTTGCATATAAAACTATAGGACATATGATATATGTTATATGATATTATGTATGTATATATATATATATATTATATATGTATAATATGAATGCACGTGTATACATATGCTTATATATATACATACACAATTATACACAGATATGCATGCATACAACTGCTTCCTCATGACTATATTTTGTAAATACTTATACGTGCATATATATAATATTAATATATCATAATTTTTTTTATATATAATATTGTATATGTTATATTATTTTATACCATATATATATATATTATAATGTTATATGTAATATAAATATATAATATATATATATATAAGTCATATTATATAATATATAAAAAATAATTTAATATAGTATAGTATGATATTATGTGTTATAACGTAATACAATAATATATATATATATATTTGCACAATAAAAAGGCCGCCTTTGTCTAAAGGCGAAGGACAAAGAGAGACATGCATGCATAGGAAGACAAATCTTTGCATTTTTGTAGCCATGTGCCACATTGTGCCGCCCCATCCACCGGTCATCAGCCCATGGAACGTACTTCCACATTGATGAGTTCATGGGCAAAGCGGACAATTTATCAATGGGAATTTCAGGATTCTAATATATGGAGGTACTGTACCACAGAAAGCCATATTTTTGGCATATTACCTCACATAGCCCTTACATAGGCCTTATACATGCTAGGTACCTCCAACTTAGGTACCTGAAATGGCCACTGAATTCATAATGCTAAACCAACATGGCACCTACACATGATAGCTTCCAATTCCGCAAAATACATCAAGATTCTCCGGTGAAAAACTGCTTGATATCAGAAGATTGGAAGACCCAACTCGCTCTGGCAGGTTCAATCGTGTAATTTTTTAAAGTGCTTGTGGTTGACCTGTAGGTCCCAAAATTCCCCGCGGGTCTCTAGATTTAAAAAAAGGTGCAACTCCTTCTCCTTCTTGTCTTCGTCTTCCGCTTCGTCTTCTGCTTCTTCTTCTTCTTCCGCCTTCTCTTCCTTCTACTCCTATTTCTTTTCCTTTCCTCCTGGTGTGCTCCTTTTGCAGCTCGTCGTGACTCTGGGTTTCATTTGTTGCGAGCCATTTCGCAAGCTCCGGATGCAGTGGAGCACGCCTGGACCCGAACCCTATCCTGAGCAGCTGGGCATACCTGGGCCAGAACACATGCCGGAGAGAATGCCAGGCAGAATGCCAGACAGAATGTCAGAATATGTCAATTAGAATGGTATAGAATGGTCAAAAAGTCTGGCAGATAGAATGTCAGAACATATCTCAGATAGCATGCCAGAAAGAATGGCAGAAAGAACGTCAGAATAGAATGAGAATGTCAGAACATATGTCGGAATGAATGCCCGAAAAGATGCGAGATAGAATGCCAATAAGCATATGCCAGAAAGAATGTCAGACGGAGTGTCAAAATATAATTACTTCGAGATGGTATGTTGAAACTATGTCAGAATAATGTCGCAGGGTGGGGATCACTCGAAGAAAGCAATTGGTTTTCCATCAGTTTTTGTATCAGTATGTATATATATATATATATATATAATTACACATATATATATATATTCAATATATATATATATATATATGTATACTGTATATATATATATATACACATTTAACACACACACACACACACGCACATACATACACACACATATATATATACATATATTTGTGCATGTATGAAATGGTAATTTATATTTTAACTTACGACCGTGGCTACCACAATTTCACTGACATGATATTCCCAGCTTGGACTGCCTTCCTGGCAGGTTGCAGATCCTGCAGATGATGCGTTGTGCATTTGGCAGCCGGCGCCATTGGACTTCTTCTACGACCTTGAAACATGACCAGTGGCAACGTCAACGTGCCTGGGACGCTTGGGATCTGGAGCTGAGATCCCTGGGGTGATTGCTGCGATGATCATCGATGATGTGACGATATTTTTGGAAAATGGATGAACACAGCAAGATCAAGATCTAGATGGCTGGGAAGATTCAACGTGATGGGAAGCTGCAGGTTGTCTGGCTCTTGTGACTCTTGTGGCGAAGCCAGAGTCGAGCTGCTGCGCGCTGTTTGTCTAGCTTGTGCTTTGGTCATGGCAGAAGATGCCAAAGGTTTGCATATCCGGTTGAAAAAAAGAGGACGAGTGGGTATGTGGAGGTGAAGTTGTGATGAAACCATCCCGCCTTGCTGCCATGGTTCCATTTCTAGGATTATAATGATTTATTTTCATTCATCGAGCTTATAATGGCCTATATATGAGAATCCTAGTGAGTAGTGAATAGCGATTGCTCATTTGGTTGGTGCTTTCAATCAGCAGCATCATCTTTCCATGTATTTCCATCTGCCGGCTGATGATCCAAACCACGAAGAGTTTTTGGATATCTGGAAATTTGGCCCCTTTGGTACTAGCATATTTCGCATGGCTAAGTTTCATAGTCACTATCTATGTATATCATGTATATCTATGTCACCTGCGATATGTACATATATAATATGTACATATACCAGTAGGACTGTTATATAGTTATATACATCGAACATCATCGAACCAGAAATCGAAGAGTTGGGTGCTCACGAAAAATGAGCCGCCAATCTGCCAGTCCGCTGCAATTCCGTAGGTGCTGGTGAACAGTTTTCTGAGTGTGACGGGTTTCCTGTGCAGTTTCACCTGCTGGAGTTTTGAAGTGTTGGCACCTTTTCACCATTTGAGAAGTGTCTTGAGGATTTTGTAACATCTGAAACGTCGGTTGTATATAGATGTTTTAGACATGGTATGACATGGTATATAAAACATCTCTGACGGTTGGGTCTTATTTACATGGACCATTTGGCTACTTCTGTCCATTGACCGAGAAATACTGAATGATCCTGCTGTTCCACTAGTTGCAGTTATGTGACAACCTCAAGTTTTTACTTACCTTTTCAAGTAGCATATTTCCTCATGGATGTTGTTGTTGAGCACAAGCAAAGTAGATGGTAGTAGATGTGTGCGTGTGTGTGGGTGTTTGTGTGTGTGTGTGTGTCTACATAGCGACAGCATAGGTTGGAGCTGAGGCCAATCAAAATGATGGTTTGTTTGCATGCATTTGACTTCATGCAACTACGATCAAATGATATGAGGTGTCTGGTGTGCCATGCGGCCATGAGCAAAACAATTCAAAGGGTTTCCCAGGAACAAACCCCGGATTCAAGATTTTTTTTGTTTTTGAGTGGTGACGCATGTTGAAAGTGCGGACCGCATTTGGTGTTTCACTTCATGACCCCTATGTACCCTTGTCAGCAACCAAGAAGTCCTCGTTGCCATCATGGACCTCAACTTTCCGAATCTGGCAATTGGAGCTGCAAAATGGGCATGGGCTGCGCATGCCAAAATGACATGTTGCTACAAGATATGAAGGGGGCAGTCTATGACCGAAATGTATGGCTTCTGACATCTGGTCGTCCCAAATCTTCCCCCATGCGCATACCAGAGCAGGGTCCCACTTAAGTTCCCCAAAAAACATGGGATGCTTGAAACAGACAACGACCGCAATTGATGGGTCCCCAATGGTCCCTACGATTATTTTCCAAGGTTGTCCCAGGAGTAATTTAAGGGAAGATCTGCGATTAGACTCAAAAATGATAGTAAACAATCATGCAAAAGCATGCAGAAACCACAATTATCTATGATTTCTCATTATCTCCTGTCCCAAGAATTATCCTAAGCTGTGAAGGTTTTGCAAATCGAATTAATCTCTTTACCTCCAACTCTTGACCCTTTGGCAGGGTTTGGGACATGTGCATTTTGTTGTTTCAGATTTCACGCATCACGTGAGTTTCAACCGATGGTTGTGGGTGTCGTGATTCCGTTTATTGGTTGTTAAAAAATTGGACACAGCCACCACAAACCCTTAAATTATAGACAAATTATATAGATTTTCCAATCAAAATCGATTTGCTCCAAACCCTGCGATATGAAATCATATGAAACATGTGTTCGCAGTATCACCCTACGCCATTCACAGTACTACTGTCACCATAATTTCTGTGCTACGCAGTATTGCCGGCTAATCATTCATTATAGCGAATATTCCCATTAACGTCATACCAGGATTGCTAACCCCCAGCTTATCAACAGGGTGGGTCCCATTTTTAGTTAATTTATGTATGAAATCATATTATATCCCTTTTTGGAGAAGCCCCCGAATCAAGCAACAGTGAACCGAGCTTATTGATGTGGGGTTGACATGGGTTGATATGATATCCTTGCAATGGAAAACTAGCGACTGAGCATGAATATAGATCATTTTATCATGGTTTTCCCCTGGCTTTTCCATGCAGAAAAGGTACCGCTGCAGGCTAACTTTTTGTCGGGAAAAAAAGAAAAGGAACAGGCGGAACAGGTGACCTGTTCACCACTTTCACGGAGTGGGTTTTCCCACATACTGTAATCCAAATTCATCCAGTGGATTCATCGAGGTTCCACATCTCCAAATTTCATCCCATCCTACTGGGTATGGTCTCGCCGAGGACCGGCTCGCATAAGGAGCTTTCGCCCAATGACAGCGCGGACTTCCCCTGGCGCTGCAAGGCCACATTTTTTTGGGGCAATTTATGGCAATTTGCATCGGGAATAGATCGGAATATCATGGAAAATCGAGGTGAATGTACGTAATATGGTACGTAATATGGTACCCTCTTAGATCGGCTTGACAGAGATATAGATGATATATAGAGTCATATAGAGATTTTCCAGTGCGGTAGTGCAGAAGCTTTCCAACAATCCTCATCGAGCAATGGGGAGTTTTCCCAGTGCCACCAACCCACAGCGGTTACGCCCCAGTTACAAGTGGACCAAGCCTATTTCATCCCTCCAGTTAATCAGGCAAGATAAACTTCTTGCTAACTTGCTGAGGTGGGTGAAGCACCAAGGAGTCATATGATTCACTTGGGCAAGTCCACTTCATCTCTTGTGATTTTACAAGTATGAAGTTGGTGATGTAAGTTATGCTATATAATGCTATATATATAATATATATATATGTGTGTGACAGTGTGACTGTTCAAGTGATGGTGTGGGTGGGTCAGTACCAAAAAAATTAGCAGATGCACCAACAATGACTGGGAACCATTTTCATCCGATGACCCAGACCCATGGTTTTCGGCACTGCTTAGCTGTGCTTCCCACTTAGACACTGGGCAATAGTTCTGGTGGAAGTCCCTGACTTTGAGAGTTATCCTATTTATAGTTAGGGATCACATGGCTGTCAGCTTTCCTGCAAAATGCATGTGGAAGCAGGGGTCTGGCAGGGGTGATGACCCACCTTTCCAAACATGGACCTCCAAGAGCGGCCTGGAACGAACATGTTTTGGCAAAGCCAGGTGTTGCTTGGGTGAACTTTCAGGATTCATTTGGAAGTTGGTTAGATCATGTGAAATCATTCAAAGAAGATTGGATCAACATCTATCATACGATATGTTGGGGGATCCGGCTATGCCGCCCATTCTGGGGTTCACCAGGTTACCAGGGTGGACCGATAGCCATGGCTCTGGCAGGTGAGAGAACAACTGAAGTTGGAAGCAGCTCCTGTGTGCACCCCAGCACGGCCAGTGGTGCGAAGCCGGGGCCCATGGATCTTGTCGAGATCCTAATCCGTGGTTGATAAATGATACTATATATTTTCATTTGCATACATACAACCATATATATATATATATTATCAAATGGTTATATATATATACATATCTCGATATTTATATATATATATATTCTTATGCAAATAAATAGGTATGCCAAACAACAAACATCCTTTTTGTCTGTCAATTTATTCTTATCTTGGCTCTACTTGGATCCCTGAAGGTGGTTTGCAGGATGTGTTTCGCTTGTTGCTTGGCTCAAGTGGCTGTGAGCACAGGGGCTCCACAATGGCCATGGCCAGTGCAGGCTCTGGGGTCGGGAAATCATTCGGAGGGGCTAGTTACATTTCGAAACTATAGATGTCACTATAGTTATATAATATAGTTATATATCATCATATGTCATCCCCCAACTTGAGATTCAATCTTACAATAATATACAATAGTGGCAACCACACTAGTATATTCATGGCCATAACCTCCGCATCTTTTGAGGGCTTTTAGCTGCTAGTAACTTTTTAAAGATTTCAGCTTGGGATCGAAGATCACCACTTCCACATGATAACTTGAGAACTATCAATGGGTGCTGGGGGAAAATCTACAGGATAATCACCTACAGTATTTTTTTTGCTCCCAATATATATATATATAAATAATTATCTATAATATATATATATATAATATTGTATACATATATATATATATATATTATGTTATATATAATATATGTAATATATTATATATATAATATACCTTGATCCTCGGTGCTCTGCGGAGCAAGTCTTGAGATAAACTGCTGTACCAAAAGTTGTAGAATGGCTGCAAGCAGGCTCAAACCATGGGAATAGGTAATTCTTGTCAAGATAGTTGTTTGCACAACAGACTTAGCGATTTAGGCAAACACAAGAACTACAAGAAAATTCTTCCCGTTGGAGGTTCCAGGTACTCGTATATATAATATGGTTTTTCCATGGTTTTCTGCACGTTTTCAAATTGAGCGCCCGCTGTGCAGGGGATTCCATCGAGAACTTGCAGCCATAGCCTATGCCTACAAGGTGCTACGGGGATGATGTTTTAGCACAGCTTTTGTGGGTTGAAAAACAACAGAGGGAGCTGCGATTTTGCATGTCTTCAATACCACGTATGTATGTGTTGAAATCACATGCATGTAAATAGAACATAAATAGAGACAGATAGAGCATATCCTTTCAGTAGTGGGCTTTGAGTGCTGCCACTATGCTGGTTTAACATGTGCAGATAGTCGCAGTCCCATATTTTTTGGGGAACCCTGCAGGAAATGTATGCATATATAATAAATATATATATATATATAATGTATATATTTACATACATACAGATATATTGGGGATAAGACCGCGCACTTCCTGTACATTGTCCTTAAACCTCAATTGAGCTGTATTTAGTAGATTCTCGCATCTCCAATTCCTTTTCCATGACTTGGGAGCGCAGGCACACAAGGCACCGATGACCCGTATATTATATAGCCTTTTTAAGATGAAAGTAGTCTTCCAACCTCTACTGGCATGGTCTTTGTTAGGGGGGATGGTATAATTAGATTGTAATATACCCTCTGGTAAACTAACGTAACTATGGAAAATCACCATTTTTAATGGGAAAATCCACTATAAATCACCATTTTCAATAGCTATGTTAGTTTACCAGAGGGTAGGGGGTTACACTACACATATTAGAAATCATCCTCATCCGTTCTCGGAATCCCAGCAACACTGCAATGTGTTCAACTTGAAGAATGTCAGACCAATGACCCAAATATATTTTGGTATTCATCATTTGTGCCATTTTGCCAAAATATACCAAAATATACCATGTATATTGGATCCACATATTTTGGTATATTTTGGTATTCACCATCCAATTTTTGAGGGTAACCGATGTGGATCCATACCCTTACCATTTTGGAGTCTCTGGCAGTCGCCAGGGCGTCACGTGGACGACCATTTTCAGGAAAGCCATCGCTCCAGCGGACAGAGGCATCGGAAAAAGAACAGTAGGATGAAACAAAACCTTGGTTCAGCAGGTTATTCAGCTACAGTATTTTTTTTTACTACAAAGGTGGAATGCACTACCCAGCCATATGTTCTGAAGCAAGAGATTAGCCATGATAAGTGGATCATGTTTACAAGCTACAAACCTGTGCAGTTTTACATGCATGATATGTGCATTATATATATATATATATTAGTACGCTCCAGGTATGCATTGATACATACCGCGAAACAAATCCACACGCTATATGACATGTATGTATATATATATATGAATACATACATACATACATATGTGTATATATTGCACGAACCAGCTAGAACATTTTTATACAGGGTATCCAAGATCGGCCATTTTTGGAACATAGCCGACATTCTGATGGCAGACTGTTCACTAATGAATCAAATATCTTCTTTGTGGCTAGTAGTATTCAGTCTATTTTGGCATATATATATAATAATTATATATATGTATGTATGTGTGCAATGATTTAAGTACATTTCATGTACTATCCAGTCCGGCATTAACCTTCAGCAGGGTATATCACCCCCCAAAAAGATCCCGAACAGGTTCAATCTCAATCACCATTGTTTAAAGATTGGAATGTACCATATGTTTTAAAAAGGGGGTTGCTTAAATACTATGTATGATATTGTATGATTGATTACCGATCAGTGCACTCCATTTGAGGCCCATCAATATAACCACGAGAACTTTTCCAGTCATATAGCCATTAATATATTATCACTAGTGTAACTATGTATAATATAGTCATTAGTATATATATATAATATCAATTGCTGTTGCTATATATATATATATATGACCTCACTGTTCTCCCTCACTGCAATGATGGTTAGGATTCGGGGAATTATCCCTATATGGCCTTAGTTCAGGAGGATATATAATTTGATTTTTGACATGTGAAGTTGCCTCATTTCATGTCGTCTCACAGCTTCAAGGAGAAGCACTTAGTGGAACACAGTCCTCCCTTCGCGGAAAGTCTTGTGGGGCCTTATTTCGGGCGAGTGAATTATTACAATTGACCCAGATATATGGATGATGATTAGCCATTCTTCACCATTATGACCCAGTATATATAAACCACTACTAATCACTATTAACCACTATTAAGCCACAATTTACCCGCTAATTATCTATATGTTAGTTCTCCCATGTTGACAGGTGTGGAGCACCAGCTCGCCACTCCACGTTCCGGATCCCAAGCCCAACGGATGGATCAGCGGAGGCGCTTTGATGATCGGGCCGGGTGTGGTTTTTGTTTATCGTCTTTGGGAGTTACTATTAATAAGCAGGTTGACGATGATGAATATTGACCATGGTACCAACCATGGTCCATGGTTGGAATGATTGTGATTGTCAGGTTCATGATTATTCATTCTTACTTCTAAATGTAACTTGATGTTTGTTTATGATGCTATGATTGCATGATAATGTACCATCATCAGGGAGGCAATAGTTTTCTGGTTGGTGGTTTGGACCATTTTTTATTTTTCCATATATTGGGATCCCCGTTCGAATTTCAACTACAGAATGGGAGGCCTTGTGCCCCGTATCAAGGGCATTTCCGGGCTTAAATTAAGATGCCAAAATGGGGTTGGGCCAGGCATTTTGTAGCCACAGCTTGGGAATTGCATTTTATAAGTTTTCAACGTTTCGGTAGTTGAAAGACCTTTAAAAATCGAAAGTCATTTTGTAGCAAGGGAATTTGCCCATCGGAAGACAACATACAAAAATCCAATCTCATTTTGTAGCAAGGGAAGTTGCCCTTCGGAAGGCAACATGTGAAAACCCAATCTCATTTTGTAGCAAGGGAAGTTGCCCTTCGGAAGTCAACATGTGAAAACCCAATCTGAGCCAGCAGTGAAACGCATATCCTTTCCAATCGTCATTTTGTAGTGCTGAAGTGTTCCCTTCAAGTAACCTGATGATAAAAAACATATAAAAACCAATCTTCATTTTGTAGTGGTGGAGTATCCCCTTCAAGTAGCTTGATGATAAAAACAAATCTTCCTTTTGTAGTGTGGTGGAGTTTTCCCTTCAAATAGGAACTTTGGAGGTTGAGAACCATCATTTTATAATGGCTGAAGTTAGGAACTTTTTGCAATGCCTACAAAATGAGTTCAAACCGGACTATATTGGGAATAATGATCCCAATTGACGAACTCATATCTTTCAGAGGGGTAGGTCAACCACCAACCAGTTTTGCATGATATTATCTTTTAGGTCATGATATGATTGCTGGATATTGCTGGTGGTTATACCTAATCTTTAATTATATGGATGATTGACCATCAGATATTTATCCACTAATCTTTTAGATTTATGATTGCTGCATTGTTCGTTGCAATTCGGGTGGTCATCCCTAGGGCCCAAAAGCGGCAGGTGACTCCCAGCCGAAGACGAAGGTCGGGAAGGAATGGCAGCCATGGTTTCACATTGGCGGACCAGCAGGTCTTTAAATATCTTTAAATGTACCTCGTGTTTCTAGACATTTAGACATCAACCTCAACCATGCAGTTTTGGGATGTTTGGGGTGCCACCAGTTTGACTATGTTTGACTAATATCCTTAATCTGGCTGTTGCTTCAAGTGCGTCAAGATCACCAACGCTTCGATTGATGCGATAGCAACATTTCCCCAGCAGGGGGGGTCATCGCCCAATACAAATGGCGCTGTGAATAATTTGATATTTATATATACATATAAACATACTATATAGTATACATAATTTGTTTATATTTGTTTATGATATCATCGCCTGTTCATAGCCCAATACGAATGGTCCTAGCCCATGTCAATTACTCACACGCTATTTAGAGGTTGCCATTAGGTTTCCTGGAAAAAAGGGTGCCCCTAAATCATCCATTCTTTTGGGGATTTTCCATTACAAACCATCCAGCTATTGGGGATCCCCCATGGAAACCCCCCATGTGGCCCCAGCAGCAGGTCTATTTGCCGGTTGTACAGCTGACGCGTAGCGGTCGTCCGGGATCCAGCTACTCCAGCTACTCCAGGTGGTGAAGTCTAGGACCCAGGACAATCAAAGGTACATGGTAGAGTCATCCCCAACCAACCGGATGAAGTCTGAAGTCTTTTGCTATACCTTCTGGTTATTTAACATAGCCATGGAAAATGGCCCATTTATAGATGGTTTACCTATTTAAAATGGTGATTTTCCATGGCTATGTTAAATAACCAGATGGTAAATGGAAAATCAATCATGACCAGCAAAAAAAGATGTTTTTTTTTTGTGCAACAAAATTTGTACAGTATGTACTTTTTTTAGTAATGTGGCAAAACCAGTAAGGAACCAGGGCTGATGATGTTTGTTTCCCCATGGGCCTTTGTGCGCCTCCGTGGCCCTTGTGCCAATGTCCACACCCAGGGCCGGGGCAGCTCGATACTCAGCATGGACGGGCTGATTCCCAACGGTCTTGCTGCCTAAAATTGTTTGATTAGTTTCTGATCATGCGGAAAACCCAAAGCTGCAAAGCAGAGACACACTTGTGGTTGAAATTAGTGGTATATGCGGGACCATGCCCAAATCGAAGGTTTTTCCTTGGGGCTACCACATTAAATACCAACATTTTTGAGTTTGTACTAAGTACTAGCACATTAGTGCAGTAGTCAACCAGCACCGACGTGTGACAAAGTTTTCAATTGACTCTTTCTGATCAGTTCGACCCACAACAACGATCAACATAATTCAAGAAACATGAGCTACTACTATGCAATTCTGTAAATAGGCCGGGGCCCAGGGGCAAGAGGCATACCACAACAAATTATGTATGTGTCATTAATGCATACACCACTATAGGCTATATTGTACTATATACAGATACATACGTAAATAAGATAGTCATGCATTTCATTTTGCAAGATATGCGTTAATCCCTTGTATGTATGTGTATATATATATATATGCACATGACATATGGACACGCAAAGGCATACAAATGCAAGTAAACGAAGCTTTGGTATTTAAATATATTATAACATATAAAGAAATTGGAAGAGTTCGCTTCACAGGGGTCCTTTGTCTCCTCGTCCTTTGTCAAGGCCTTTGGTCTCGAAGGGTCCCTTCGAACGCCTCTACCCCGACTGCACGGAGAAATCGCGATGTCAACAGCTCTTTAGGCCCGCCCTTGGGGCGACATTTTCTGCGACAAGATGGAGGTTTCCAATCCATTGGAGTACCCCTAAATCATCCATTTAAACATCTTATAAGAGGATTTTCCATGATAAATCATGATAAATCATCCATTTCATCGGATTTTCCGAGGTGAAACCATCCGGCTATTGGGGGTACCTTTATGGAAAAACCCTCTGGAGGCGCTGGGAGTCCCTACCGGGGCTGCGCTCGCTGCGCTCGCCGTTGAAGCCGGAGGAGTTAGATGCCTTGGCGGAGCAGGCTGGGTAAACCCAGCCGGGACTGGGGGTGGTGCATAGCTGCGTGCACATTGCGTAACCACATGTAGAGAAAGTCAAAAGGTGGATTATGATGCATTTTATATCATTGTATATATATATATAGAGTATCACAGTAGTGTATACCAAGTTCTTGGTTGTCATCAATCTATTTCATAGGGAATTTAATGGAATTTATATATCCATGATGTTTGGATTCCCGATGTCGAATGGATGATCATACCACATATCATCTGATTTTTTGATCATGGCACATTTATAGCATTATATATGCTTTATATCGCTTTATCACATATCATACATAGAATTGGATGATGGGAAAATTTTAACCGGAAAGCCCGATCAATTTGATGGTAAAAACCATGGTTTCCTGTAGGTATCTGTAGATTTTCCCTTAAACCAACCCAATGAATCGTATACATATCGATATATTAACGGTGGATTTCAATGGTTCAGCTGGCTTTTCCTCACCTCACTTGACGTGGGGATTTTATCAGAATTAAACATCAAACATTGAGATTAACCAACTTCAATGGTATTTAGATAGAATCTTCATGTTTTTTTGATGGGATATAACTTCTCAACATGATTGTGGAAACATACCAAATGACCCGTCATGAAGTTGGGATATGAACCACCCAGCGTTTGTAATCCCGTTCCCCTATTATCCCACATATAGACCTCAAAATGATTACATCCGAAAGGATATAGCCAGGATTTGTGGGGTAGTACTTAATGCTAATTAGGGATAAGGGATTTGATCATTGGGTTTTCCATATGCCACCCTACTGCACACCATATGTTGAAAACGTTTATGAAAGGTGCATGGCAGATTGTAACATATGAGAACTAAAATACCCTCTGGTAATTTAACATAGCTATTGAACATGACCATTTATAGTGGATTTTCCCATTAAAAATGATGATTTTCCATAGTTATGTTAGTTTACCAGAGGGTATACAGAATGGCATGCCATACCAAGCGGATTTTAATCATGCCTAATATTCACCATACTCCAGTGAATCCAGTTGGTTCTAAATCATCCATATATTACTCAAACATACACACAAATGCACATATATATATATATATCATTCATACCCCATAGGATCCATGTATGCTATATATGGTAACATGGATCCCATCCATATACCCCAATGTTAGCATATATACCATACATGGATCCTATGGGTACAGTATATATATATATCTCTATATCTATCTATCTATGTGTGTGTGCGTCCCATGTATAGCTGGTCTTTCCGATTTCGCAACTGGCTTTCAGGTGCGATCCCTGAGCCCTTCTGAGCGCCGCTTGTCGCGTAGCGCAGGCGACGGGAATTCATGGAGATTTAAGGTGAAGTCCTGACGGATGAATGGTTCAGGGGTTATGCTCTGTTAGTATCTGGTAATTTAACGTAGCTATGGAAAATGACCATTAATAGTGGATTTTCCCATTAAAAATGGTGATTTTCAATAGCTATGTTAAATTACCAGAGGGTAGTATCTATCTGCTACCCTCTGGTAAATATACCAACATAACTATGGAAAATCACTATGCTATTAATGGGTAAATCTACTATTTCGACTGGGCCATTTTCAATAGCTATGTTAGTTTACCGGAGGGTAATATCTGTCAGTTTTACTCTCTTAAATACAAATAGAACTCTCCACATATTAGTATTACTTTCGTGACTTGACTTACTGTTGTCACTTGCGGATCCTGGTCTATGTGATGATATCATAATATCCAGCTATCTCTCGATATTCTCTCGATATGTTTTGCATTTTCCACTTGTATGACATTTGGAGGTATTTGGAGTAGGGTCAGTTTGTATGCTGGCAGCTGGCTGAGTGGTGCGGCTGGATGGCCCTGGTACTTTAAAGTTGCCTCACGAACTGTGTCACGGTTGCAGAACTAGGCTCCAGCTAATGGACATTGCATGACATTACCATTTATAGATCATTTTGTAGAGAACCGATCGGGTTGTCCTTTTCGTTTTTGGATTTAGCACTCTGACATAGGTCCCCTTTCGGTTTTGTTTTGTTGCGGGTCGCTGCACGTTTACCTCATCAACCTGCAGTATTGAAGCTAACCCTGGGCTGTGGAGTTCAGTTTCTAGTGCTGATTTGTATCTTGGAATCATTTGGAATCCATGTGTGTCATGGCGTTCCCATAAATTGGTTGATAGATAGATAGATAGATAGATAGATATCATCATCATCATCATCATCATCATCATCATTACTTTCCCTCAGGATCCCTCAGGCATGTTTTGGGTAGTGTAACAAAAATGTTGGACAAAACCAGTTGAATGCTGTATTTCCCCCCCCCATTTTTTCGATGCATTCTGCGGCGCAGGTACCTTGGCGCCCAGAGCAGATGAAAGTCCCAAAAAGGCGCCCCGTTCCATCATGCTGAAATGGACAGAACAACTAATCTTCAAACGCCTCACCAGGTGTCCAATAGGATCCACTAGGTCACTAGGTATGGAAAATGATGATTCGATGCGATTCGATTTGATTGACAGATAAGATGAGATCGATCCATAGATTTCCTGCCCATTGGAGGATGTGGTTTGTAGCAGGGCTTTCTCAGCATGAATCCCGCGATTCCGTCATGAAAAGGATGATAAGGATGATCATTGAGGAAAACCCCACCAACCCAAAACCACCAGTTCATCAAAGTTGGCAGAGATGGGCCCTGCTACTTTGGCCAACCAAATATTTGATTCTGTGAATTCACTACCGGTCTGCCGATGTTTCTGAACGTTTACCAGTTTACCGTACCAGTACTTAGGAGTGAAACTGAGATAAACATAGATAACCCCGTCAGCCTCGAGGAATTATAGTAGCATATAGTAGCTGCTTTCAGAGATCTTGGGATATCACAAATCACCACAATTATAGTATCTTGGTGAAGATCTTGGTGACTATATGTGATTATAGTATCATGATCACCTCAATCACCAAATCTTGGGATATCTTGGGATTGAATGATTGGACCTGAGGAGTTGCCCCATGTTGCCCCCTCAGGATTTCCCTTTCATCCCGTGCTCCTGTTGTGAGCGTGAGCCTGGGAGCCAAAGACGAGATCCGTGGGGCGGACCAATCCAGCCACTGTCGGAAGATGTCATTTCAGTCACTTAGCCGACTTAGCCTGGTAGTAACATGCAGTTTACTGGTCATCAAAACATCATCAAAACGCAAGTTGAAATGACCATTCTGGAGTTCCGAGTTCCACATGTTTTATTTTCCCACGAAGTCGATCTATGTCGAGGTCTCGGGTCATCCGATCGCGGATCTCAGGTCTCCAATCGCAAAGATGAAGAGGGACGCCGGCATCGCGGCTCGGGCCCTTGGGTTTTTGTCATCCGACAATGGATCGGTTCAGGTTGAAGTGTGGGATGTAGGCTGCATAGTTGATATCCATTTAAATACATTTAAGTCATAGTTGTCTATTTGCTTATTTGTCTGTCTATCTGCCTATCTGCCTATCTGTCTATATATTTGTTTGTTTGTCTATTTGTCTATCCTATTCTATTCTAGTCTATTCTGTTCTATTCTATATACTCTATTCATCTCTATTCATTTCTATTACTGTATTTCTGTACTATTCTATTCTATTCTATAAACTCTATCATATTCTGTTCTATTCTATTCTATGCTATTCTATGTGTTTTATTCTATCCTATTCTATCCTATCCTATGATCTATCCATCATATATACTGTATACATATATATATATATACACACGTAAATGATGTTTTGAAGTGATTGTGAATGATAGTATATAAAGGATTGTAGATGTGTGTATGGCTGATATGTGCGTGTCTATATCGCACGTGCTGTTGCTTGCTGGTGCTAACTTCAAGGATCATGACAGGCTTACAGTGGTTTCTACAACGTAGCACCAATCCAATGGCAATGAGTTCGCTTCACGTGTTCTCGCCTTCGATGGGCTCGACATGGTATGGTTTTTGGATATTGTTCTTTCAAACAAATACATAAGATGTCCCTAGTAGGCGTCACTGTCTCCATTGCCCCAATATTTTCCTGGTGTGGGCGAATCCAATCCCTCCAGTATCATAAATTCCGCATGTCGGCGCCCAAACACATAACTTCAATATATTTCAATATATTTACCCTCTGGTAATTTAACGTAGCTATTGAAAATGGCCATGAATAGTGGATTTTCCCATTAAAAATGGTGATTTTCCATAGCTATGTTAGTTACCAGAGGGTAAATACTGAACCAGGTTTTTTGGATGGTATTTCCACATCAAACGGCGCAGATTCACGGCGCCGAGATTCGCCAAGTTTCATCCCATCGCTGAGGCCAGGGATTCCTTCTGCTGTGAGGCGCCGTAAAAATCTGAGCCGTAGACCTCGCGGTTAAGAGGTGCTGAAAAAAACACGTTTTAGCCTCGGAAGGGTAAGCTAGAAACATCATGATGAACTATATTGATCATTATTAATATATATATATAATTATATATGTATAATTATATATATATATGTTACAGGATATCAGGTGAGTATAGGTGAGTCAATGATCAAATTCCAGTTTTGGATTTCGTTTCACATTGGTTTGGCATGCCAGAGCTATTGGACATTCTTGGAACCGTATTCACGCCTGAGCCATATATGGTAGAGTATGTCCGGGGAACTTGTTTAAAACAATTGAAAACTAGCATTTTAAAGACATCCTGAACAATAGGTGGCAGTGACAGATCCATTCGGCAAATCCATATGTGCAGCCAGTCCTGCTAAGCAGGAGTGCCAGCAACTCCAATGCCGCTGCGAAAAAGTACGCTTAACTACCCCAATTGAAACAACCAGCAGGAAATGGAAAGTGGGCCCGAGGCAGCCCAAATTCATGTTGAAGATGTGTCAGATTTTCTGCTTCCGTGATAGTTTCATATCGAGCAGCGTGAGTGACGGGGGGGCCCTTGTTTTTGGAGATGGAGATGGTGCCAAATCTGAAAATTGGAAACCAAAGAGCCTAGGGAAGAGCCTCAAAATCAGGGAGTAGGTGCAGTAGAGGGGGCATGGCTGGGTGGTTTTACTGTATCTCTCCAAAATTTTCGGAAAGGCTGCTTAGTGACACCCCGAAACGAGAGGGTGGGACCAGACTTCAGGGCTCACATGACACATAGCACAAAAGTTGACTTACTGTGCCTGGAAGACTAGTACCCATACTTCATCATACTTCACTCAAATTTGTCATATATGTGTCATATTCTGCAGTCGTGCACACCATTGCACGCCTGAAGCCCAACTGGACTTGGACCTCCATTGTTCACGGTCAACCCCCAGAGTAGTGCCAGTCATCGGTCAGTGTTGCTGAAGAAAATCTTCGCCACTGAGGATGTGCGCGTCATCGTGCTTCATATCATCCAGCTTACCCAAGGAGCTGAGAAGGCCTGGCAGATGGCCAAGGTAGATATAGAATGACAGATACAGACAACATATATATATAATTATATATACATATAATTATATATATATACCATTACTGTAGATATTAATACCTATATTAGGCCTATGGTTTACATATATGCACACATGTGCATGCACGTATGCCGATAGTAGTTGAGCGATATTATTGGTCCAATCAGGCTGCAGAAACTGGGGCATTGCCTCCATTGAGTGGGGGAAAGGCACTTCAGTATTGGCAAAGACCTACAAGTCAGATCTGATCAGTTTGGTAGGTTTGTGCAACTGGGTCACTTTCCAGTTATAAAATAAATTGCTCCAACTAATACCAATTACATCAATTACCGTAAATTCGGTGATAAGCCCTCTTATAGCATGCCATGGCCATCCATGGCCCATCATGGCACAGCTGGGGTCACTTGGGGGACATTGGCCAAGCCGCTTTCTGCCCGTGTTTGAGCAGGTCCTAGGTTCCGTCATGCGCCTTGGTGCCAAGACGCCCTGTTGTACTGGGAGGATCCTCAGAAAGTAGAGGCTGGGGAGAATTTTCATGAACTTTCTGAGGGGGTCCAGATATCATAATGGACATATATCTCTGTAATGGAACATCATGGAACATGGCCACAACACAACGAATACTAAGCCAACCCCAATTCAGCGATGGTTTGTTTGTGTTTTTGCCGCATTGCCAATATCATCTTTTTTGGGTGCCATAGTTTTGAGCCGTGATAGCCATGTCCATGCGGCAGATAGCGGGTGGTTCTGAAACATGGCACAAGAGTCACAAGAGCTTAGTCTCACAGCTCAACCAAAATAACGATGCTTGGGGCTGTCTTCAAGTCAGCATCAGCAATGAGAATATCATCAGGGTGGGTAATGCTGGTGGTGTCATCAAGATTTCTCCAGAGTTCACGTTATAGACGAAAAACATTGACTATTTTGCGGTGGTCGGGCTTGAAACCTCCAAATGTTTCTTTCTTGCCTGAGGTAAAGACGGGTGGAATAGGTTTGAGGACTTCTCAGGAGGATTGGTCCTAGTGCGGACATATCAGGACAATAATTTAGTTTTCATTGCCAATGCTGGTCTCCTACAAGCAGCGGTCACCAAGACCCTTGCTATAGTCACCCCAAACAGGATATATATATATATAAATAGACAAGTATCATTTACCATTGAAAAGATGGGATTTGACTTGAACAGATAGGAATTCAACATAATTTAACTATATTTTGATAGAAAAGTATCATCTACCATTGAACAGATAGGATTTTACATGAAAAGATAGGAATTTGATTATCTTTTGATATAGAAAAGTATCATCTACCATTGAACAGATAGGATTTTATATGAAAAGATAGGAATTTGATTATCTTTTGATATGCTAGAAGAGTATCATTTGCCATTGAAAAATTGGATTTGACTGGAAAAGATAGGAATTTGATTATATGTTGATATAGAAAAATTAGCATTTCCGATTGAAAAGATGGGATTTGACTGGAAAAGATAGGAATTTTATTGTCGAAGGAAGTTTAGAAGTCAAACTTCCGACAATATGGACAGATGAAAAGCAGAGATGGGAAGAGTCAGCGAAGAGAAGAGAAGAAGAAAGAATATCGAAAAAGAAATAGTCTCAGCGAAAAGATAGGAAAGTCGCGAAACACTGTGTTTTTCCAATGATTTGTGGCTCCGGAGGGTCGACAAGTAGGCTCGCTAAAGCCGCGGGTGCGGAGCCCGCTGGGCAGATGAGAGATGAAAAATTGCACGCCGTTGTGGCGCGAAGCACATTTCGAAGTCAACATGCACAAAACGCACCAGGTCCGGACCACTTTTGGAAGTTGCAATGTCGAAAAAGTGGACGCCGTTGTGGCGCGAAGCAGATTTCGAGGTCAAAATGTACCAAGCACCCCAGCTTCGGACCACTTTTTGACATTCAGATGTCGTTTCGCATGGCAGGCGCAGGGGATTGTGCACCGTGTCAAAAGTGAGCAAAACGTGAGGGTTTTGTAGCATTTCCAAAAAGATGGCAGGCGTGGGACATTTGAAGAGGATCTGCAAAGATGTATTTTCCGTGGCAGGCGCAGCACAAGAGACATGTTCATCAGAGCTGTTGGGAGGTCCGAGTGCTGATTTCCTGAGAGGGGTTGCATTTTGGAGCCTCAGATCTTCAGGTTTGCTGAGATGATTTTGCGTGACAGGTGCAGCACTTCGTATGACCCTGGCATCACTTTTTCGTGGCAGGCGCAGTAGTTTAGACACATGGAGTGGAAAAAACGCAAGACAAAATGGTACGAGGCCGTCAGCTCTGCACTCAACTTTCCATTTTTGAAGGACGGCTCGCAGAATTGCTTCGTTTTTGATGTGACAAACAGATAGATAGATAGATAGGTAGATAGATAGATAGACAGACAGATAGATAGACAATTACAACTACAACAAGTACAACTACCACTACACTACATTAGACTACACTACACTACTGCTACAACTACAAATATAAATCTACGACGCTACACTACACTACACTAATTCCACTACACTACACTCATTACATCTAATTACACTACACTACACTACACTACACCAATTACACTAACAACTGCAACAACACATACTAACAAAACTACAGCTACTACTACCACTACAACTGCGCTAATTACACTAATTACACTGCAGCACACTACGGCTACAAACACAACTAGAACAACCCTACGTTACACAACACTACACTACATTGATTAAATTGCATTCCGCTACAGCTACAGTTGCAGCTGCAACTGCAACTTACAACTGCCAATACGTTACACTACACTACACTACACTGCACTCCACTACACTGCACTACACCACACTACACTACACTACACATACTACACTGCACTGCGCTGCACTGCACTGCACTGCACTGCACTACACTGCACCACGCAACACCACACCACACTACACTACGCCACACTACGCTATGCTATGCTACGCTACACTACACTGCAACTACACTACACCACACCACACTACACTACACTAATTACACTGCACTACACTACAACTACAACTACACTACGCTACACTAATTACCCTGCACTACACTACAACTACAACTACAACTACACTATCTTACACTAGACTACACGACACTATACCACACTACACTACACAACACTACACGACATTACGCTGCACTATACTACACTAATTACACCACACCACGGCTACAACTGCAACCGCACTTGCAAACGCACAAATTAGTTACATTACATTACAGCTAAAGCTCCACTACACTACACTATAACTACAGCTACAGCTGCAACTACAACTGCACTACACTACACTACATCACACTACATCCAGCAGTTGTGGTAAGGTGGCCACTGCAACCATTGCAACCATTCCAAAAAACACAACTCCAACCAGCTTTCGGTCCATCAGTGGGTTCGCTCTGCCATCCGTGATTCACAACAACCAACCTCTCCTATAGGTTTCCTATTTTTGAAACTTCCGCCACTGCCTTGTGCGGTACTACTGGTATTTTGATATAGAAAGTATCATTTACCACTGAAAAGATGGGATTTGACTTGGAAAGATAAGAACTTGATTTTTTTTTTGATATAGAAAGTTTCATTTAAAAGATGGGATCTGACTGGAAAAGATGGGAGTTTGACTACATTTTGATTTAGAAAGTATCATTTACCATTGAAAAGAAGGGATTTGACTTGAACAGATAGGAATTTTAATTTAACTATATTTTGATATAGACAGTATCAGTTACCATTGAAACGATTGGTTTTTACATGAAAGATACGACATTGTTTTTTTATATAGAAAGTATCATTTATCATGGGAAAGATAAGATTTGACTTGAAAAGATCGGAATTCGATTGTATGTTGATATAGAAAGTATCATTTACCATTGAACAAGATGGGATTTGACTTGAAAATATCGGAATTTGATTGTATTTTGATATAGACAGTATCATTTACCATTGAACAAAATGGGGTTCGACTGGAAAACAAAGGATTTTGATTGAATTGTGATATAGAAATTATCATTTACCATTGAAAAGATGGGATTTGACTTGAAAAGATGGGATTTTGATTTAGAAAGTATCATTTACCATTGAAAAGGTGGGAATTGACATGAAAAGATAGGATTTTGATTTTTTTGATATAGAAACATCATTTACCATTCAAAAAATGGGATTTGATTTGAAAAGATGGGGATTTGATTATTTTTTGATATGCAAAGTATCATTTGCCATTGAAAAGATTGGATTTTACATGAAAGAATAGGAATTTTATTATATTTTGATATAGAAAAGTATCATTTACCATTGAACACATAGGATTTGACTGTTCTATCTCTTTGGGGATTGCTATCTGTAGGGGTCACCCAGGTGCTGCACGGCAACTGAGGTTAGATGCCTTGGACAGCAAGAACCACGCTGAGACGGCCGCCATCGGGGAGATTGGGAGGGAGAGGTGGTGCAGGTGATGCCATCAGTGGAACAAATGGAGGAATCATATGGAATTGCAATGGATCCTATTAGATCCTAATAATTATATGTGATATTTGATGTTATTATGGATGTTATTAGATTTGACAATCCTAATAATCCTAATAGGTTATAATAGATCCTCCATTTTGATATTATAATAACATATGTTATAATCAAAATTATATCTATTATGATCTATTAGTATCCTGTTGTCATTTGATATTTGATCGACGGGTGCATGGATGGATCATTGGATCAATTTTTGGAGATGGATCGATGGACACCAAACTACAGGAATCTATTGGACTAGAGGCGTCAGGGGTTTAGCGAATGGGTTTGGAATTGTGGATCTCCAAATTTGGTGATTTGTCAGCATTTCCCTCATTGCAGACATCTTGAAACATAATGTTTTTAGCTAGGCAAAGAGGCGCAGGTTGCCTGCGACAAGGAGCCAATCAGTTAGCAGTGGTTGGTAAATGTCCTTTTTGTTGGTACCCTGTGGCACTTGAACGCAGCTGTGGAAAATCACCCATGCCTACATAATAGGTACAACAAGGGCCATGGCCTCCAGTTCGAAAAGTGTAAGAACTTACCAGATGGTATCCTCTTGTAGACTCACATAGATGTGAAAACTCACCATTATCATACCATGATCTATCGGATTTATCATCGTTATCATACCATTATCTATCGGTAAATTATCATGTTATCATCGAAGAAAATGGGCAATTCTCGTGAATTCTCCACATCTATGTATATCTATCTTACTTTAACCCAGAAGGTCATAAGGCCCATAAGGCCATTTGGTGAATTGAGATGATCCCCTTCAACTGGGATGCAAGGTGCAAGAAGCGCTATACGATCCCAGAGGCCACAGATTGGAGTCATACCTGAAGGCAGGGAGACCCGACGCCAGGTTTTTGGGTTGTTTTTGCTAACGGCGCTGTTAGCGACCCCATAGGAAAACAATGGAAAACACCATTTTCTAGTGTCTGCTATGCTACGGATTGCTACGGTATTTAATGTTGACTTCTCCTAACAGAGATGATGCTTTGCTATGTCAGGTTAAGTTGAACTAGCATATATCATTGTACGCTGCTGCTTAAACAAATCTTGCACTTGCACACATGTCTTGCACTCTCAGTGGATTGCACTAACGTTGAGGTTGGCCTGCACTAAAATACGTGATGTTACGCTACTTGCTTTTGATGGTGGGGGTTTCGGGTGGGGTGGGGGGGGTGGGGGGGTGCAATAACGTTCAATAGCGTTTGCATACGTACAAGATGCTACGTAATTTCAAATAAGATGTTATGTTACTTGAAATTAACTTTATGTAGCATAGATTGTGCTATGCTACCTAATTAATATCACATAAAAAACTATGTTATGCTACTTGAAATTCACATCATGCAAAATATATGATCATGCGCTACTTAATGATAACTTCATTTCAACAAGATATCTCTTATGATAAAATTGGTTTCTTTGCTAAAAAAAACAATGGTCCTGAAAACCGCAATTCCACTGTGCCAAAATGAAAACAGGCTGGCTTTCCTGCAAGTTTTGAGCTCTTGCCATTTTGAACAATGTTCAAATTCCTCAGGGTCGCTATTGGCGCCGGTACCTTGTTTTTTCCAAAGATGGGGGATGCCCAATTCCCAGATAGCCATTTTTTCGTGAACATCATCTTCCCGACTGTGTCATGTCCTAAGAAATGTAGCATTTTTTCTCCTATGGCATACAAGAACCTTAAGAAAATGTTGGTAACTCCTACATATTTCAGACACTGGGTTTGTGTTTCACCTTGATCCAACTGGCAAGGGATCTGCACACAGATTTTCATCGGGGATGTGGCGCGAAATGGATGATAGCAGCATGGTCCCTAGTTGCTGAAGACTGAAAGCTGGGTACCGATACGTCCCGGTACAGTAATTTGATTTGGATTTGGCTTTCAGCGTGTCAATTTATAAAGGTTACTGAAAGTCCCAAGTATATAGTCATTTGAAAGTCATTTGGATGAACTCTGCATCTTGAAGGCTCCAAATCCCCATTCTTCATTACCCTCTGGTAAACTAACATAGCTATGGAAAATCACCATTTTCAATGGGAAAATCCACTATAAATCACCATTTTCAATAGCTATGTTAAATTACCAGAGGGTATCATTTCATGGTGAGATCCTCATTTTCCATGAAAACAGGCGCATGTTCCTGGCGTTTTCTTCATCGTGGCATGTCGCAGGTGAAGCTCGCCACCGCCACCGCCTCGGCAGTTTCAGCAGTTTCAGTGCCGGTCATTCAACAGGACCTTCGGGTTGGGGGCGTCCAAGATGGCTACCCTCTGGTAAACATACAAAAAGCTATTGAAAATGGCCATAGAAATAGTGAGTTTTCCCAGAAAAAATGGTGATTTTCCATAGTTATGAAGTTATGTTAGTTTACCAGAGGTTAAAAGGATAAGGAAGATATGGTGGTTTCCTAAGTCATAGGGCTACCCCCAGTCATCCATGAAAATGACATTGGGAATCATTGGGATTTTCCATGAAACCATCCAGTGATTGGGGTACGCCCCATTTTAGGAAACCTCCATATATTGATAATTGAAAACCCCGATCTGAGGCATATAGAATCACCAAAATATCACTTACAAGTGACGGATTGTAGCGGAAATAAAACGGGTGAAACGGAGGAAATCGAGGAGGACATTGATGAATTGATTGATATAGAACAAGACGAGCAAGAATGTACCAATAAGAACAATAAAAAAGAGGATCCAGTAGACCATACAGCAATATTGGGACATCAACAAGTAAGTAAAAAAAGAAAAGATTAGAATCAGTAGACTTCAAAAAGATACTGGGATAGGATTCATGATATGATTCAATGCAAACTAACCATTCCATATTAGTCACTTCAACTGGATCACCCCAATGGTATCCAGGACCCTGTTGCAGTACGCGGCCAAGCAGCAAGCAGCGTCATCAAATGTGGCAATGCGAAATCCAAAAGGCAACATATCCTCCAGTCAAGTGACATAGGTGTGAAAAATCCACCAGTTGTAGATGTTGTAGATCATTTTCCGAACAGGAAAGGGTTTTCGTTTAACCCAGGGTCCCAAATGGTAAACCTGGTAAACGGTTGAGGGGGTAGAATCAAAATCTCTCCAGCATGGCGAACGCAGACAATTCCAGAATTCTGTTCCTGATTCCAAGCCGGGGGGAATTCGTGGTTTCCATACATTGTTTGAAATCCTACGTGCTTAAACGAAGACATACGAAAACAGTTTGTGAACCAAAGATCAGTTGCTTGAGCCACTTGATAGTTGACTGTCAAGGTATCTACTGGCGGGTGACCGGTTGGTTGTTTGCAACCCCCCTTCAGTGAAGGCTGTGAAATGGGAGGAAACAGGGAGTGAAACACTTTGAGATACTGTAGCATGTGTCTCTTGAAATTCCGAGTTGCAACCTAGTCAGAAAGTGACGCTGCTGACTTCCTCTTCTTTCTATGGGAAGTCTGGATGTGTAGGCCCTTTAAAGGCCTTAAATATAGCAAACAGATTTGGTACCGGAATTGGCGGGTTCCAATCTCTGGTCTAAGGAGCTGTGCCCGTCCCGGCAGCGGTCCCAGATGTCAAGCACGGAAACTCAACTCGTGTGGACAGCGGCTACGAGGTCTCTCACATCTCTATTCATAGGGGGGGTACCAATATTGAGAGTAATTTGTTACTATTTTGGGGGCAAGCCTCCCAATCAATGGTCAGGGTTTAGATGGGTTTAGTATGGTTTAGTATACCATTAGTATATGTAATTTATATCATCACAGGTAGACATTCTATTGGTTGTTGCTGGCTGTTTCTGGGATGAATTTTCCCTCTTATGTGTGTTGATTTATATATTTCCTGAGATTCATATTTCATTTGTGGGCAAGATAAATTTACCCATATAGACAGGGAAGTCGCTCTCAAAACTGGCAAATCTCCTATACTTAAAAGGCTCGGCCAGGCCCTTCTCAGATAAATTGGGTGAAGAGAAAACTTAAAACCATCATAAGCACCAATTGTTCAAGGTAAAACCATGTAAAACCCATGGTTTCCTAGGTACAAACCATGGTTTATGGTTAAAAAAACAGTAATTCCCTGTTGTGGGCTCCGCCCAGTCAGGTCTGGAGCGCACTCCGAGCCCCAGGCTCAAAAAGCCGGCCGAATGAGGGCACAGCGATTTCACCAAACATGGTGAATCTTTAAGTGATTTAAGATTATTTTACCATCTAAAATGGTGACTTAATGATATTCAATGATATTGAATCACCTGAATTTTGAACATCAATATGTTATCCTTGAACATGGATATTCAACATGATTTCACCGGAATGGTTGTATAATGGGATATTTTTTTGGGTGTGGGATAAGGGCCAAATTTAGATGGATCAACCATGTCATTGAACACTTATGACAGTTATTGAAATTTAGATGATCAAAAAGTCAATTGACATATAATGGATCATCCCACCAATCAATGCATCTTTTTTCACGCTATGGGTTGATCGAACGAACATGTATGTCGGATCAAGGGAGTTTTTCGTCAAGTTGTGGGCGGTGATTTCTGTGCTTTGAGAAATCTGGGTGTTTTCAACCATGGGATATGGATGGATATGTATTAATGTGGTCAAAACAATAATAAAATTCATAAACCATCCCCCAAATCACCATAAAGTCCATAAATGGGTGGTATAAACCATCAAGAATGGGGTGGTTCATTATTGTTTTACCCACATTACACCAAATCCTTGCTGGAACTGTTTGAGACACGTTTGAATGGGTAAAGTTGAGCCCTCGGGAGCCAATATCGTTGGCTCATCCAGCAGCATCTATACTGGCTGTGTGTCCTACTGGAAAAGATATCTTTGCGACCTTAGATCAGATGATATCAGATGTATAATGATGTATATATCAGGATCATGCTCTGGCCATTGCCAACCTCTTCAAAATTCTCCGCGGTTTCCTTGGACGCTCTCCGAATGCAGGTTTGCCAGGATAACCAGACCTTGCCATAAACATCCCTAAGCGGTGTTCAAAAATAAAATCAAGGGGCTTGAGCCCGAAATATTTTTAAATTTATTTTTCAAAAGGTGCTTATCATAAGTTTTGAGTAAGTCAGACCCCTATGATTTTATTTTTG
>Ga0126342_10001527_pt1 | contig 32893 bp, 28 predicted proteins | sample Cyp1metagenome_FD_92528 | JGI IMG/M metagenome (GOLD analysis project Ga0126342, IMG submission 92528) | Coral microbial communities from Lord Howe Island, Old Settlement Bay, Australia - Cyphastrea 1 metagenome | ecosystem: Host-associated > Invertebrates > Cnidaria > Coral ...
ATTTTACTTTCGCGAACTCGAAAAAAAACTTTCGCGAGGGTTTCCAACATAACATGCACGGCTTTCGCAATTAAAACTCCTTACAAGGACCTTTAGATCGATCACCATATATATATATATATATTAGTATATGTATATAACATTATATAACTATAAATAAAACTATATATACGTATATTATATATATATATATTAAAAAAAACAAAAAACATATGCTGTTTGACTCTGATGTCTAGAATTCTTCGAATTAACGACCAAAAACCGAACCCCCCATTAGGTGCACCTCTGCCATCGGCCACTTCAAAGAGAAACTTCCCCTCATCACATTGCACCACGAAACCATGGACTCAGAGCACAACCCAACCATTTATTGAAATGTCGGTTGCAAAACACATACCATCTGGTTGCAAATCACCATTTTTAATAGGTAAACCATCTATAAATGGGCCATTTTCCATGGCTATGTTAAATAACCAGAGGGTAATTACCAAATAAACTACCGGCATGCTAATTATGGGTCCAAACAGACAAACAAATACACTTAAATAAATCAAATAAAGGAGTTGATCTCGGCTTAGGCCTTAAACATCTGATTCAAACATGTACAATAATATAATATATATATATATTATATAATATTGATAAGAGTTTTTTTGCCAGGGCTTCTCAGAGGATTTGCCCCACCACACTGCCCGCATCTTCGCGCAGGCAAGGGTTGCCAGTTGAGCGTGACATGAAATGACAAAGTTAAGTCCAAAGAGCAAGATTAGGTTGTACAACATATTGATAAGAGTCAAGCACAAATTCATACACCCCGGCTGGTTTCAACTATGCTAAAATGATTAATGATATCGATCAGGGGCCTAAAAATTCCAGACACCAGCAGTGCCAGCTGCCAGGTGGCCAGTCCACGATATCATCGAAGGGAAGTCCAATGTGATCAGAAAGGATCACCTTGTCGCTCACCATGCAGCTGGCTTGGACCAATGGAGCGCGTAGCTTTGGGATGTTCCAAAGTGGCAATGTACAAATCACATAACACGCATGATGTCGTTTCACCATGTTTCATGTGCCATGCATGATGCCGCTGGTCATTGGTTTCGTACAAAACTTGAGTCTGCTACAATGTAGTTCTAGCCAATAGAACGCTGACCTACTATGCAACAAAAAGAAGTGGATCCAAATTATCCGTCGCAATTTACTGCGTGCCCATTCCAAGAAACAAATGAAAGCAATCCATTGCACCTAATACCAAACACCCACCAAACGAAACCGTGCTTTAGTATTGCATCTATTCATGTTAAGGTCCCAAAAGATGGGGTTGGTAATTTCATGTTGAGACACCATTGAACCATCATTAAAGCATCATTAAAACACCAGAAATCTTTGTCTTCCTCAGCCAGCAGCTGGGATGCAGCCCGCGAAGAGCACTTCATACAAACGATTGCTCCAATAGCCTCAGTTTGCTGGGGGGTTCCACTGGGAAACTCATTTCCCCTATAGAAGCAGCGTTATCATAGCATTGCATTGGTATATCATAAATCGTCGGAGCTGTTCTATTTTGGGGGATCTCATGTTGGGTAAATACCATGAGCCTTCCCTCAAGTGTCAAATATTCATAGGGGGATGAGAAAACGATTTCTACGATTTCGCAGTGGCTCCGACGGTCCGACCATGTCCGACCCACTGGCGGAGAGCGCCAATGCAGTCATGATGCCCAAACCTTTGGGAGCGAAGCAAAAGTGGCAGTCGCCGATTCGCTCGAAGTATTCCTCAACTGGGATCCCTGGGATTTTTGGGATCTCTGGGATCTCTGGCTCCATGTCCTTTGAACGATATGGATGAAGCATCAAATCTGGGAAGCGTCAAAAAAATGGTTCGGATAATTATGATTCTACATTCTTGATTTTGTAGACTGAAAATGGCAATGATGTAAAACCACGTGGGACCATGTGCCTTCAAATTCTTCAAATTAAAGCCATCCATCATTGCAAGTATTGGTCATCTTTTCCAAACTAGGTGGGTCCTCAAACTTTGCCAAAAAAAAACCGTAAATTTACCACATTCACTCTTCCTACATTTTCTTCAAACTGGTTCTTGCTTTCCTGGCATCAGCGCAAGTTTCCCTTTGGGAATTGCCGGGCCGCGCTGCCACGCATATAAAACAACCAGAAAACATCCAAAAACCATCATCAATACTAAGTTGCCAAATCTACTCTGATGACCCACCAGCAGCACTGATAATACACGTATGTAAAAAAAACATGTACAGTAAATAGATAATACATACATCCGAGATAGACATGGGATTCCGTGGGATTTCATATTCACGCCACATTCTCATCTTACTTCCAACTGCATGGGTCCCACGACACACCCCCGGACAGCGGTGGCAGCAAGCAGCGGTGATGCGGGCAAAGCGGTAGCCAATGCTAAAATTTGCTCGACCATTCAAGGTCTGCAGGTCATTTCTCACCTCAGCGAACTTCTCGGCTGCCATTGTGCTCAATGATCTGATACTATAAACCAGCCCCTCGCTGACATAAAAATATGGATATTACGCAACCATGGTGCAGGTCCACAGTCAAAATCTGACAAAAACACATTGTAGGCATGTCTTGTGCATGTCGTATGCATTTCATGGTGTTTTCTACTGCATGTTCACGGCAAGCATATGGCATCACTAGATTTCCGTGGCAGCAGCAACCTCCGACCTCAATCTCTAAAATATACCCAAGTACCACTCAACTTGATATACTGTACATATTATACATGATGTGTCGTATGATACATAATTACATATATATATATATATATACATATTGCACCTGATCTTCCCAGGCTTCCCTACCTAACCATACCTAACCTACTTAACTTGATCACATCTTATACCTCGTGTTCACCTGAGTGGCAGTGGTGTTGGCATACTTATAGATGGCCAAGGCGTCTGAATCCGCCCCATGGTAGCAGGCGGTGTAGCTCCTCCTCTCTGGAGGTTTCTCCAGTTCAGACATCTTTTCCACGCTCCATCTTTCCTGCGCAAACGCCAAGGGATGGTTCATGATGGTTGATGATGCTTGGTTGACTTCAGCCGACCACAGGTGTTTATTCAAAGGGGATCCCCAAGGCTTTTGAAATGTTGGATATCATCAGAGTTGGGTTTGAAAGGTAGTAAGTCGTTGCTAGCTGGTACGAGTCTGTCCCCTGATGTTTCCTACTTGTAAAACAAATAGAACCCACTTCCACTCCGTTCTGCATCATTTCGTTCTGACCCACGGCCAATCAAACCAAGTTTCGACAAAGCCTGGAATGACATAGTCCTTCCAGCGTGTAAAGCACCAATGACAATGCTGGCAATGAGCTCCAAAGTTGTCCGCAGTTTCTTCTGAGAAAAAATCAAAGTCCGTACCTCGGACAAGTTTGGCCGTGCCCTTGGGGTAGGTTGGCCTAGTGTCAACATCTTGAAGCATGTGGGATCTCTTGGAACTTGGAGTCACCCAGCGGAAAAAACATGGTTTGCCCTGCGAATATCTAGGTTTTTGTCTCCCAATATCTATCTAGGTTTCCCGGATTCTGCATTCCTCATGATTGGCAATATTTGATCTGCATCAAACAGGGTCTCTAATCGAGGGAAACATGTTGAGTTGAGTATATATATATATATATGTATATATATATGTATATATATATACATATGTTTTGATGGAATGTGTTTGTCCAACTTAAGGCTCACAAGAGGCCTATAAAAAGGGGACCATTCCTGCAACACGACGTGCCGAGCTTCATTCAATGGGCACAGCTTCAACGGAAAGAAACAACGAATCGGCGATGTAGTCCTCACGTCACCGGAGATGTGTCACGTAGTTATAGGGAAAACAATCACCATTATTTATAGGGAACATCCCCATTATTCATAGGAAAATCAGCATGATTTATAGGGAACATCACCATTATTTATAAGGAAAATCACCATGATTTATAGGCAATCATCATAAATCATCTAAGTCTAACAATATGGATAATATGGGTCATTTTCCATAGCTATGTGTAACAAAAATGTTAAATCACCAAAGGGCTAAGCCTCAGCCAATGGATTCCGAAAGGAGGTCTGGGGATTCTCATCCCACGGGCGGAATCCAACCAACCCAAGACTTTGCTGGTTGCCGGTTGGTCCATCCCCTGAATAGCCGGAAAAAAAAAAACATTAGGGATCATCATCGATTGAAAATAACAACGATGAAGTCACCAAACTTGAAAATACTATATATATATATATAATAATATATATACACCATCTGGTTATTTAACGTAGCCATGGAAAATCCACCCATTTTTAAGAACGGCAAACCATCTATTTCTATGGGCCATTTCCCATGGCTATGTTGAATTCAGCCTGACTCTGGTGGCTAAATGACCCACCCAAAGGGGAAACATACCCTCTGGTAAACTAACATAACTATGGAAAATCACCATGTTTGATGGGAAAACTCACTATTTCTATGGCAATTTTCGATAGCTTTTTGTATGTTTACCAGGGGGTATCAATTGGGATCATTCCCGGAATGAACACTAGAAACAACTAGAAACAATTTGACAATAGAAACAAAGGACAAACAGCGAGTGTTTAGATGAGTTTAGGTCGTGTTTAGGTCCTGTTCTCTCCACCGGAAATGTTTTTTACACGTCGCCGGGAGAAATTTTTTACCCCGCTCCTGCCACGAGGGGAAATCATAGGTCCTTGGTATCTTGGTACTGGCTGCGTGGTGAAAACAACAACTGGCTGGGCACCCGGCCTGGTAAACATACAAAAAGCTATTGAAAATTGCCATTTATAGTGAGTTTTCCCATTAAAAATGAACATAACAATTTGGTAAATGAACATAACAATTTGGAAAAAGCTGCGGAACTGTGTTACAATTCATGTGGGTGTTGCTAATATACAAAAGAGAATTTGCTTAGTAACAGCAAGGAATATCACACATCAGGAAATATAAGTGCGTGACTAGCTGACAACAAATGGAAGAACAACAACATTACTATACTAATACCCTCTGGTAATTTAACATAGCTATTGAAAATGACCATTTATAGTGGAACATTTCCATTGAAAATGGTGATTTTCCATAGCTATGTTAGTTTACCAGAGGGTAACCATTTCTTTGCCTATTTTTGCCTATTTGGTGTTTGAACCACTGATCCCGCATGAATATGTGTCGGAATCATAATTGCAGCAAATCTCAGCGAATTGAGGGTCGACGTTGTTCGGGGAAAAGTAACTACCCTCTGGTAAACTAACATAGCTATGGAAAATCACAATTTTTAATGGGAAAATCCACTATTAATGGCCATTTTCAATAGCTACGTTAAATTACCAGAGGGTATGGGAGAACCTCACACATTTCTGGGAAACACCAACCAAGTCATGTTTTCAAAAAGATAGTCATTGCTAGGTATTGCAAGGTATTGCATGATCTGAAAGGCTTGGGCCATGAGGCAGGTCCAGCCAGCCTAGTCGAACAGTCGACGCTGCTTGCGGATCAAAGATCTCAGAGGACCACAGAAAGATATGGTCTCGTCCTCCTTGGTCACTGAAGTAGGGCAGTTTTTCCATCACCAACCTGCAACATTCGGGAATATGCTGCCGCATGCATGCTGGAAGATGCATCTACGTACTGTTTTCATCTTCAGGCCGTGGTATCAAGGAGTAGGGTGCTGGTTGTTGCGTGCACGGCGAGACTGAGTCTAATTTTTGTTCCGCATTAAAGAGGCATTTCAGAAGTCAGTGGTACGGTTTGACTATTCCGTTCCTGTCTTTTGACAAGAGCATCACAGAACAAGCCTGATGAACCAAAATGTGATCAGAAACACAAATGAGAAACAGCATATTGTGGACCATCTGTTTGCAAGAGACAAATCTATACCAGGGATGACCCCTGAAGCAAACTAAACACTGCTTGCGGCACTATTTCCAACCATATCTGCGGTATATGCATGCATGCGTGCATGACATAGACATGTCAAGGTGCAGACATCTAGATGACTATGATTGTGCATCTGTAAATGTATACAAAAAATGCCGTCGGCTTTGGAAAATCGCCATTCCTAATAGGTAAATCATCCAACTGTATCAATGGTAATTTCCACTAGCTCTTGCTAAATTACCGGAGAGTATATGCAAATATATCCCATTAATTCAAATTATATGCCCATCATATGTTATATTCCCATTAAATAAATTACCACTATAGTCCCATGTCTACCATCTGGTTATTTAACATAGCCATGGAAAATGGCCCATAGAAATATATAGATGGTTTACCGTTCTTAAAAATGGGTGGATTTTCCATGGCAAACTGTGAGTCATAACCAGATGGTAAATATATTTTGATCAAACTATAACAGCTCACTATCGTGGAAATAAGTGAAACAAGGCGCCATCTGGGGTGATTCCCCCAATCCTCACCATCATTCCAGTAACGTCACGTCGTGAGGTCATGATCAAATTCACTCAGAAGCACATGTTTTCGGAGAAGTGGATAGGTTCCAAACAAAATTCCCTTAATTTCAATCATATCATACTATATCAAATCATATCTGTAGCTATATCATGTTGCGTATATATATATATCACACTATATCTACATCAATCTATATCATATAGATCATCATAGATCCATATAGTCTACCTACCAGGCACGTTGTTTCAATTTCCAAGGCACGTTTTGTAGAAACTATCCATTTCCTCAAGCGCTTGGCGAGGTGCGAAACGCTTGGCCAAACGCTTGGTGCGTTGGTGAGGTGACATGCGGCCAGGCTAGGACAAAAAAGTCGTTGGCAAAGTAAATAAACAAAAACATATCACACTACAATAGACATACATCAATTTAAGTATGAAGGTACTATAGTTACTATACATATATATTATTGTATGTTATTGTTATTATTGCGATTACTATGCACCACTAGAAAAATATCTAATATTATATGTATATTTGAATCACACTTTAGTAACTTTACCACATATGTCATATGTTTATAATTGATTGTATATATATGTATATATCACTGAACATCCACAGGGATCCACGTGGGATATAGTCTTCCACAGGGAATGGTATGTTTGGTCTTGTGACGTCACCACTGGGCTGTTAAAAAACAGGGGGCCCGGATTAATCACTGTGGGTCAAATCGATAAAGAAACGGAACGCATCAGCATAACTGGTGAAAAAACAAAACATATATAACTTTCCTATGTTAAAAAAAAACTCCAAACAACTCCCGAAATGATTTGGAAAAACTGTCGCAGCTTCTTGAGATTTTCCCAGCTGGTCTCCGACTGTCGCTCAAATCCAACCGCCGAGGATCATCGGCCAATTTCTTCTCCTTGGTCATGACGCAGGCGGCATAGATTGGCACGAAGAAAAAGTCCGCCTCCGCAGGGTTCTCTGTGCGACAGGAGCTGTGCAGCAGAAATTGGTGCACGAAGACCTTGGGGAAACGCTGGGGTGATTGGTGAAAGGAACCGGGGGAGAGTCATATATTTTGATATGTAATTATATATAATATATTATATATATGTATATATTATACGGCCATGGTTCATGATGGTTCATGATGGTTCATGATGGTTCATGATGGTTCATGATGGTTCATGTAGGGAATTGCATGTGGTATTATACCGGATTTATCGTTGCTACGACTATAATCAGCAATGATATGTTGAGTCAGCTGGTTTGTGCGGTACGAGATCCCCTGGTCACCAAACATTCTCTCCCAATCGAAAGCGAGCTTAAGTGTTGGATCTATTCATATAGGGGGGGGGTCCCAAAAATTCAGGGACTTCCTGTTTGCAAGGAACACTTGGCTGGGAGGGAAACACAGATCAGCCGGTGAACCGTAATGGCCGGATATGGCCGGAACATTCCAACCGCATCGTAGTACCCGGCCCAGCGAACTGCCCAGCGGCTTCACTCGCGAACATGCCCTGGCTACAAAGCACCGGTTTCGTGGCAAAATCCGTCTCATAAACATAGATCTTCCTGAGGCGCCCTTACCGTACAGTAGCAGGGGGATCTGGTAAGGGATTCCAAGCTATGGGTAAGCCCTAATCCTGAGATTGAATGTTCCAAACTAAGCCCTTTTCTGGTCAAGAAGCGTTGAGAAGTCCAAGAACCATCAAAGTAACCAAAGCCTACTCCGAAGCCGTGTTCAGTTCAAAATCCAACAGATTTTAAATCGTCGTGTTTCTTTATTCGAGGAAGGCCCACCAACGAAATTACATCTTCTGCTGACACGCACGCAAACATGTAGAATAGTAACACTCATCTGGAATAATGAATGTCGTGATCGCCGGCTCAATATTGAGTGACAAATTGACTGACATTAAATTTTTCAACACACGTCACATATACAAACACCTTTGGCGACATAGATGCTGACATAAATGCTGGCGCACACACACACACGCACACATGCAAAGAGACATACATACATACACACACATGCATTTTGTCAAACTTTGAATGGCTTTTGGTTTAAGATGTATTGTGTCATGTTCCATGACATTTGCACTTACATATACAGAAGTATACAGAAGTGAATAGAAGTGACATCTGTACTGATGTCAGTTCTGGCATGCAATCTGGCATGTAGTGTGATATGTTCAGCCTGACGTGAGCTGACACATACCATATATCTAAGATATCTGACACATTTGTTGTGAGATCAAGCGGAAGGGGACATCGGTGAGATCAGAACTTCGAAGCGGTGGCACTTTAGCTCTCGCCACCCAACGCCTAGGCCGTGGTTCGATTTCAAACATGTGGACGAGTATCAAAGGCAATCCGAAGCAGCTCTGCTCGCGCAAGCCCAAGATCAAAGGATATCCCGCCTCACCACAAGTTTCTGCCCACGCTGCTGCTCGTTCCAACGTGTTTTTGCTTTCACTCTGGTACCAAAACATGGCAAACTCTGAGACCTATTGAAAATAAACCGATTCCATGCATGGATATAGATAGACAACAGGGATGTTCCATCTAAATTTGCGCACCGACTGGTGGGTCTTCAGATTCCAGGAGAAGCCCGACATGTTCCACATGTGGCCATAGCTGGCCACCAACTCCTCATAGAGGAGGTAATACTCCCTGGCCTTCCTGCGGTGTTTTCAAGAAGAAGGGGCAGTGACTTTTGGTTCTAACTCGAGAAAGGGGTAAAGATCAGATTCGATGGATTGCTGATGATTGCTGTGAGGGACAACCAATAATTGATATAATTGTAAAGAACATATGGGGATTGTCCAATCGCTGGTGACAAAAATCGCGGGACCTAATTAATTTGTATGTTCTTTTCTTGTCGGGTGTCTTGGGAAGAGGTATCATATGTGCACCGAGTTGCATTGGTAAACAACTCTGTCGAGTTTGGAAAAAGTTAGAAAGCAACATCAAGAGGATATGGCAAGAATGGACAGGGCAAGGGTCTGCCATTCGCACAGTGTCCTAATCGCAAACCACTTGCGGGCACTTGACCCTTAGTTGGCCATGAAAATCATGAGGTAAATATATATATATATACATTTTAACGGGTCAATTGAGCGTCTAGGCCCGGTAGGCCCCATCATCTTTTACAAAACATCTTCCACAGTGTGCTTAGGTTTGCTGCCGCAGGTTTCGGCCTGTGGTTTTCTTCAGTGTTGTGGTGCCAATGGAAAACATATTCCCAGTTTGGTCTAATGAGCAAAGTGGTGCGCCTGTGGTGGTAGCATCCCAAAACCAAAATATGGCATAAAGGTTTATTGTTCCCAAACAATAGGTATTTGCAGTCAGTTGACAGTGTTTTTCCAATATATATATATATTTATAATATACATCCATAAACCCCATCTAAATTGATTTGGAGGGTTGTCGTTATGGACAGTTGGTTGGTTTGAACTGATTGATGTCTCGGGGAGAGATCCAAGAATTTGAGAACGACCCCCATGCGGTATAAAACTGAAAATAGCATACCCTTAAATCCACTGGCAAATCATGATTGTCACTATTAAAAATTGGACCTACTTTGTGTGGTACACTGGTACGCCCTATTTTCAGGCACCCCCAAATATAATATTGCTGGTTACATATCCATTGTCCCTTTCGTAGTATTGATCTTAAGCTGGGTGTGGTTTGTAAAGACGAACCTCCAGGTGTTCATGCTTGCAAAATGACGAATAAAAAAGGCGTTGTAAAATAATGACAGATTCCAATTCATAATATAAATGTGAGGTATGTTGGACTTTTGTTGTTTAAACATGTTTGATGCCCAATCTGGCATTTTATACTGAAACGAAACCGGTAATCGGAAAAAAAAAATGGAATACCATATAGACTGGGATTTGATAAAAAAGAAAACATCAACAACATTCAACAACGATCCACAATAATATATCCTTTCTCTGTGATTTTGTGCCTTGTTTGAAAGTAAGTAGTACCATATCTTTATTGAACATATATGTACTTATAAAATGGTGAATGCAATTATGTTGCAAGCTAAGCTCTTCTTTTTATCAAACATGGTAGCGTTGTAGCTTGCCTATTAGACTATGGGCAAAATCCGAAGCCAGCTTAATGGATTCATAAGGGTTGTTGCAAGGGGGATTATCCATCATATCCAGCTATTGCTGGTTACATATATCACCGTTACATATCCCATGATCATCTCACCAACCACTAAATCATCAGCTGGAACGAATCATAAGACATCATCCCAAGTATGGGTGATACCCTCTGGTAAACAAACATAGCTATGGAACAACACCATTTCTTCCATGGGAAACGAAGTAAACGGGCCATGTTCAGCCGAATCAGAGGGGACCATCCCCAGCGAAGCCTGTCCTTGTGCCCCAGCGAAGCTCCGCTTGAGGCAAAGCGTTCAGCGCAAGTACCGCTACACCCAGTGCGCAGTCTTCGATGGCTCCTGCAGAAACAACACTTGCCGCAGAAATGCTGGTGATTGCCAGCTGGCTAGTGTAGCCATATGGACATATATATAATATACAGTAATATATATATATATATATAACCACACTTGTATATATAGATAATGTATATATATATAATGTATCTTTACATATATAATCATATATATATATATATATTATATACTGTAGATATATTGCGAACATACGTCGTATACATTACGTCGTATGTACATGTTTTATTCAGGTTGGAGGTTGTAACCCATCCCCAAAATTATGTTTGTCATCCCAACCAATCATCCAAAGTAGGTGTAACATGAAATATGTGAACCCCCGCCAGGAGATATGTAACAATATCAATCAGGCACACAAATCACACTGTAGAAGCCAAAGAACAAACTGTCAAAGCAGCAGAATGGTGGGGCATCTGTTTCGTCTAGCCAAGCCTTGCTAGATAGTATGGGACAAATCAGAATCAATATTTTTTGTTTGTATTATATAACCTCCGGCAATTTAACGTAGCCATGGAAAATTACCAATTTATAGAGGATTTATCCCATTCAAAATTGTTGTTTTCCATAGCAGCATGTTAAATTGCAATAGAGCGTTCTATATTCAAAATGCCTCAACCCCAGTGGACCATATATTTAACCTATCTTTGTTTCAACCAACAAACCTGTCGTACTTGGGGACCGTTGGCCTAAACTGGAGGGGTGCCCGGGAAAAAAGTGGATCTAGATAATGACCTTGAAACAACAGATATTTCCATGATTTGGGGTACCCCTGGCCCTATTTCGGGAAACTGCCAGATGTCATGGTATCCTTCAGCAAATTGACACATCAATATAAACAACCCATGGGAAACTCAAGGAATATGATCCACAAATGGTCAGTGGGTATATCTACGTAAATGTGAATGTAATGCAAAACTACAATCTGGGATTAATTTTCCTGTTTCAAATTTCTGAACACAAGAAAACTACAAGAGACGAATCTATGCATACATGGTTTTCCTTTTGCATTTTTCTGTTTATCACATATCACTTGCTTGCTTGGTTCAAATACGCACGGGTTCAAAAGAAATATTGCGAATCGACTCACCAAAGTCCAGCCAATCTGAGCATGGAGTTTTCTAATGTGGAGATGGAATCAAATGTACTCATTGCCAGTCTTAGCTTATTAGTATATCTCCCATGTGGCAAAGCCATACGAAAGTGCCCACCCAAACTGACAAAAACATCTTTGCCACGTGGGTTGAAGCCTCTCCTGGAAGGGCTCCAGAGCGCTCCAAACTGAAAAAGGCATTGGAGAGCCTTTTCAGTGCAGCGGGGCAGCCCCCTCTGGACTGGTTTTGGCATGAAGTATCCTAAGTCTCTCTCTCTCTCTCTCTCTTTCTATATAAATAAATACAGTATAATGTATGTATATATGAATGCATGGAGGAAAAAAACACAAGGACAACTCTATAAATGGGGATAAAAATGGGGGCCCACTTTGTAGGTTCACTTCTACGATGCTTTCCTCTGAAGGGGAGTGTCAATCATCCGCAGTCTTCTCAATTCCTTTCCCACACCACCATTCTACCAACGTTTTTCTCTTCGTTCCAAGCCATGCCCTAAATATTGGTCATAAGAATTCTCATCTCAAATGGGCTGAAAATAGAATCGTTTTGAAACCGACAATCAGATCTCCTTGCATAATGGCGTCAATTATTTGAATTCCAACCTCTCTCCTATTTGTTAGCCCACAAGCCAGTTTATACTTGTTGAATCCTTCTCCGATGGTTAAAATATGTTGAAATCCCTGCATTTCAGGTGTTTGAACCATTTAAAACCCATATTCTCGGTATCTTCCTGGTGATGACAAATCAACCTTTTTCCGTCATTTTGGGATCGCGGCCAAAGTGCTCAATGCCATAGTGGGGTGGCACGTGCGTCACTTGCAGGGCCTGCTTGGGAAATGGTTGAGAAAGAGCAAATAATTGCAGCAAATGGTTGCACATGGTTCAGAGATTTCTTGAAGTGACATACGGGTGACTACGCCGGGAATTAACGGGAAATCACAGGGATGGGAATTTTTTTTTAGCCCGGGACATGCTGGAAGAAATGTAGATATGATATACCATTGCCATCATGCCATCCCCCCCATTCTCAGGGTCTCTGTTAGAGGGAGGGGATGGTAGGTTGATTGGAATTGAACCAACAATCAGGGATGAACACAGATTATAAACTATGGAGGTCAAGTATGTCAAGTGGGATAAACCCAACAAAACAATGGATGATCCCTGCACCATGCCAGACCTTGAAGGTTATAAAGCCCAACAAGAAACAACTTGTATCTCGGATCCGACCAAACTATAGCAATCAAAAGCTGAAGTTATAGCAATCTATATAGCAATCTATAGGAAAACGGTAGTTGAGAAAAAACTGAAACATCTACAGCTCAATTTTGTGGGTTTATATCCCTCATCTACAGCTCATCTTTATCAAAGTGCTTGATAATGACCAAGCCCACGGGTTTTTGCAAAGGCAAGAAATCCTCCTTTCTGAATTGCTGGTGGGGGCACAAGCGATCTGAAAAAAGGCGCAGCTAATTGGGGTCACCGACCCCAAATGACAGTGCTACTTCGAAAATCTTTGAAGCAACCAGCCAAATACTTGTGAATACCCTAATCCGGCGCTCTTTAAATCAAAAAAATCATCTTATTTGTTGGTTCATCTGCAATTCATGCTAGCTGAATTCTCACTACCGGTTACCGCAACACATTTTCCCACCGTTTGGGTATGGTTCAGATTTGTCGACTCTCTTGTTGGTAGGTACACCAATAAATCTCCACTAAAATCATGGTCACACCTCGTGACCCAAAATATGCTGCTGAAATCCCCACTTTGGTTAAAGTCCACATCAAAACCCCACCATTTCACCTTACATCATGTTAAGATGGACGGTTTCTATATTTTTTGTTCTGCTTGTTGAATCCTATTTCTGGTCGAAACAACTCCATCAAAATGATGAATAAACAATTTTTTTTTGGCCAAAACATCTCCGTCCCACGGTGTTTTTCTTGTCCGCACCGCCGCGCCGAAGATAACGCGGCCTTATCGACCTCCCGAGCAACGGTCCACACATCCTGTGCCACCAGTTCGGTACCTCCACCTGGGGTCATCCACAGCGGGATCTCTCAAGGAGATTCTGACACTGGGGCTGGGTATACTTGGGATGTGATACTATACATATCACTTGTGTATACAAGTATGTATAGACATATATATATATATGTAAATATGTATGTGTGTGTGTGTCAAACCATGTTTCTAAGGGCTGTTCGTTTTTGCGGTTTTCTCAGTTAAGGTTCGAAACAAGGGGACTGCCTGACTTGTAACAGTGGCAGTCCAGCGAAGAGGCTGTTACAGGTCACTGAAATGGATTCTGGACGCAGAATTCACGTACCTGTTCCTAAGCGCAGAATCTCCGTTTTCCATTTTAGAGGAACCAGGTTATTTTTCAGTCTTATGGCAAGGTGGCCAAGCCAAAAACCACCCATGTCGATTATGACAATATAAGGCCTTCATGGGAAATTTGACACGACCCAATTGAGTTATCAATCTAACTATCGACGAAATGTGGCCTTTCAAGTGTGTGTGTGTGTTGTATAGATATGTACATATGTAAATGCATATCAACGTGTGTATGTATATATATATATATTATATTGATTATATTCTTATATTATATGTATATATATATATATGTATGTATGTATTGTATAGGTCGTGGGTGTATACTTGTATACCCTCTGGTAATCAGACATTGCTATGGAAAATGGCCCGTGTGTTTCGTTTGCAACGATGACTTCCTACAAAAGTCCGACTGCATTGGTAACCACAGCGGCTATCCCAGAATGGGATGAATTCTATCTAATTCTATCCATCTATGGGAGATCTTCAGGATCCTAAAATGGAGGTACGTTAGTACCATATTTTTGGCCATATTTTGGTACCCCTTAGGCCTAAAAATAGGCATTTTTTTTATTGTAGGTACCTCCAATTTGGGTTCCTGGAATGGCTATTGAACCTATCTATACCTATCTATTCGAATCCCAGCTAATCCAATCAAATCTAATCATAACCGACATGTTGACAGGGTCGGTCACACAATCCAGGTCCCCTTGCAGCCCAGATGCACTCAGTATATGCTGCTGCCCAGCCAACTCCTGGGCCACTGACCCGCCCCGCTGCTGGGGAGTTTCACATTTCTGCGGACCATGATGTTGTTGATGAGTTTATACATAGAGACGGAGATCGATATTGATATGTATATAAATATATATATATATATATATGTATGTATACTGCATGTATATATATATATATATATAATATATATGTGTGTGTGTGTGATCAATTATGAATGAAAATCATATTATATGCACATTGATTCACAAGATGGTTCACTCAGATCCCAAAAAATCGTTGCAGGCCACGCCAAGGCACCCAGCCAAACAGGCCCACGTCGCCACATGAGGCCATGGCATGCGTGGCTTCTCACAGGACTTCCCCCTGTGAAGCCCTGATTCGTTTCAATTGGTAACCGATTACCCACGATTAGAATTGATTAAAGAGGAATAATAATTACGGTATAATCTGTATAAACTATAGAAACAAAATAATCATTAGAATTTTATAGAATTTTAATGGAACCATCATAAGGATCAGTTCGTATCTCAAAAACCATGTGGTGACAATCACCAGCATCTCTCAGAGCTGGGGGAAATTCATTGTGGACATGCCCAAGCGCGAAACCCATTTGAGACACTTGAACAATGTGGTATTTTGTTTGGCCAATGTGGTAATGAATGTGATAATTTGGACAATTAAACATAATCAAACATTGTTTCCATCTACTTTGTGGTAATGTCTATGTTTTTTGGCTGGGCGCAAGAGACAGCACGGAAGCAAATGACTCGGAAATCTATGGAAATCTGGGTGCTGGGATCCAATGTATTAGCTGATCCCGAGTCACTAAATGTCATTTCAACCATTTAGAAACAACGCCTTTAACTAGTTAGTGGTATACCTACCCCTCTGAAAAATATGAGTTCGTCAGTTGGCATGATGAAATTCCCAATGTATGGAAAAATAAAGTTCATGTTCCAAACCACCAACCAGTTAAAGCTTCAAACTAGGTGAGCTGGATATAGCTGGATGTCAGGGGGCAAAAACACCAGCCAGCTGTTCAAATATGCCACTGGCCCCTAACAGGTTTTACTTATACCCACAATCGGATGGTTGACTTGACTAGGGATATGAGCTACACAAGTACCTTTTCTTGCACGCTGGATCCCTAGACGGGTCATAAATGGTCATAATTGGTCATAATTTCGGTCAGTCATCCTGGTGACTAAAACATTCCGAACCATTCCCCATAGGAAACCCAGTCGACGTGCGAGAACTGCACGTCTAATCCGGCAGCGTTGGTGCCATGCGAGTCCAGCTGCTTGGCATTATGATACCATTATTAGGGTACCATGGGTCTGATGAGGACGCATGCCAGATCCTCCAGCTAGATGTTGAGGATCGCACCTTCAAGTTCCATTTAAGCCACACCGTTTGTTTACCACCAAATTTGCAAACATTCGCAGCATAAACACTTATTATACAGATGGACTGCAAATCACAGTATCACCAAACTTGTTCATCTTATCCGATGTTCGGATTTCATCATGTTCTGGTTGGTGGTTTTAACCATCTTGAAAAATATTAGTCAATGGGAAGGATTATCTCATATATTATGGGAAAAAAAAAAATATATATATATATATATAACATGATTGAAACCACCAACCAGTGTTTTTACTCATAGCAATACCAAGCTAGATCTCCCAGGCGCCCATAGTGCCACCATGATTTTCCCCCATCGACATTGTCCGGTTGCGCGGACTGCGCGCGGGCGCGGAGGCAAAGTCCCAAGTGCGTCCTGATCCCGTTGAGTGGAGGGCAAGATTTACATACAGTATATGCTTCTAGTCAGTAGCCCCCCCCAAAATGTAGAAATATCATTTTCTATGCATATATATATACACAATACCTGTGTGTGTCTGCTAAACTTATTGACTATAGAACATATAAAAACAAAACCTTTAGACTATTGACATTTAACCACTATCTTTTTGACTGGCACCCTCAAGGATCATTCCATGTTGAGTCAGGCAGGAATGGCCCTGGAAGTGGTGCACAAGACATGGGGAAGGTCAAGCCCTCTCTCCTCGAAGTTCGGAAAATTGTCTTTCGTAAGTTCGGACAAGATCGAACCAACCACTACTTTAGTACTTTACAATGCCTTGGAGGATCTTACGGGGTACAAGAGAAATCAAAGTCTTAACGATATACGATGTCATGTTAGCGTGTCATGATGACCGGGATGATCCTAGAACGACTATCCACCGAAATGTCTTCGGCAGGTGTTCCCCAATATGTTCAACGGCCATGAACATCAGTTCAATCTTGCCAACCTGGTGGCTGGGATATCCTAGGACTCAGGAATAAACATCATTGAAAAAACACCATACAATTGGTGGCTGTGTCAGTCATATGTGTTTTTGTTGCTTTATCTTGTTCTCCCAAAAAAAAATCTGGGATGATCATGCAATATCATCTGGTTGAACTACAATAATTCACCAACCTGAAAAATGACTGAAACTTCAAAACCATTTATGGATGATTCCCCTGAATTATTCTAGCCGCATCATTCCAGTGACGTCACGATTTGAGGTCATGATGAAATTCATCCAGGTGTAAATGTTTTTTTGTGTTTTTTTGTTCGTATAACTGGATAAGCTCCTTACCATTCCATTACCAAAAAATACCAAGAATTCCGATTGGGTGATGATTATTTTTGTTTATTTTTTCCAGTCTGGGGCAGTTTTCCTTGCTATTTGCTACATTTTTGGTGCTAAAATCTCAGACTTGCGTTATTTGCTGCATTTTGGAGCCAAAATCTCTGATTTGCGTGCTATTTGCTGCATTTTGGAGCTTAAATCTCTCTGATTTGCGTGCTATTTGCTGCGTTTTTGAACTAAAATATCTTATTTTGCATGCTATTTGCAGCATTTCGGAGCTGAAGTCGCAAATTTGGGTAGCTAAAAATGTGAACTTGCACGATAATTGCAACATTTTAGTTTTCACCATGGTTTTCAACGATGTCTGGATGGTTTTCATCGTTTTCTTGATCGTCTTCAATGATCTTTCCGTGGTTTCAATCATTCTTGAGGGTTTCTCCTAGGGTTCTTGAGGGTTGAGGGTTTCATTTGGGGGTTCTTTAGGGTTTTATTTAGGGTGTCTTTAGGGTGACGTTTTTGGCTTCTTTAGGATGTCATTTAGGGTTCATGTAGGGTTTCTTTAGGGTTTGATTTAGGGCTTCATTTAAGGTTTCTTTAGGGTTTCTTTAGCGTTTCATTCAAGGCTTCTTTAGGGTTTCATTTAGGGTTTCTTTAGGGTGTCGTTTTTGGCTTCTTTAGGATGTCATTTAGGGTTTATTTATATAGGTCTTTAGGGTTTCATTTAGGGTTTCTTTAGGGTGTCGTTTTTGGCTTCTTTGGGATGTCATTTAGGGTCTTTTGAGGGTTTCATATAGCGTTTCTTTAGGGTTTCATTTCGGTTTTCTTTTCGGGTTTCATTCCGGGTGCCATTTAGGGTTTCATTTAGGGTTTCTTTAGGGTTTTATTTAGGGTTTCTCTTGAGCCCACATTGCTGTAGGGTGACGTTTTTGGTTTTTTTTAGCGTTTCATTCAGGGCTTCTTTAGTTTCATTTAGAGTTTCTTTAGGATGTCGTTTCTGGCTTCTTTGGGATGTCATTTAGGGTCTCTTTAAGGTTTCATTTAGGGTTTCTTTAGGGTTTAATTTAGGATTTCTTAAGTTTTTTTTCACAGTTTCTTTAGGGTTTCTTTTAGGGTGTCTTTTAGGGTTTCATTCCGGGTGTCATTTAGGGTTTCATTTAGGGTTTCTTTTAGGGTTTTCTTTTAGGGTTTCTTTTAGGGTTTTTTTTAGGGTTTCTTTAGGGTGTCGTTTATATAACGTTTCTTTAGGGTCTCTTTTCAGGTTTCTTTAGGGTGTCGTTTAGGGTTTCTTTAGGGTGTCGTTTTTGGCTTCTTTGGGATGTCATTTAGGGTCTTTTTAGGGTTTCTTTTAGGGTGTCTTTTAGGGTTTCATTCCGGGTGTCATTTAGGGTTTCATTTAGGGTTTCTTTAGGGTTTCTTTAGGTTTTTTTTAGGGTGTCGCTTAGGGTTTCTTTAGGTTTTTGTTTTTAAGGTTTTTGTTAGGGTGTCGTTTAGGGTTTCTTCAGTTTTTTTGATGGTTTCGTTATTTTCTTACAACAGCATGCATACAAGTTCCTATACTCTATGTCTGTTGTTTTTGTGCAGTTTGCGTGAAATTAAATATATATATATATGCAATGTATTACATCAAATGTTACACGCAAACTACAATACTAAAACCCAACGAACGCCAAGAGCCAAGTGAAGTGAACGGCCAAAAAAAACCAAGTGAAACCAAAACCAAAAGCCAAAAGCCACGAGCCATAAGCCAAGTGAAGCCAAGTGAAGCCAAAGCCAAAAGCCAAAAGCCAAAAGCCAAGTGGGCACGCAAATGAGAGATTCTGGCTCCAAAATGCATGCAAAACACAGATTTTAGCTAGCTCCAAAATGAAGCAAATAGCAAGGAAATCTGCCCCAGGCTGAAAAAACAAAAACTAAAACAGAAAAAACAAATACCCTCCATTCCAATCACCCAAGGCTGGTCAGCCCTCCTTGTGACCAAGGAGTGGCCAGTTTCTTTCTCTGTAGATACCGCAGGATGCCCACGTAAGGTGAACAGCTGGGGTTCTGCGAGTTGTAATCAAACCAACACCTGGGCCGGGGACGGGCCGCAGGTACCCCCTGTTGTGAAATCTGTCCCTGGTGGGGTGATTGAAACTTGGAAAACTTGTTCCCTAGTCCGACATGTAACTCTCATATACAATACATATACAATACATGTTTTTACTTCTCCATTTATGGAAGGAAACATCCCCTGAAATGCACGTCCGACGTCCAACGTCCCACGATGTCCCAAGGGAGTCCAGCAGGCTATTAGCGGTCCCCCAGGAAGCAGACTGAACCATTGGTTTTGTACACGTCCAGAAAAGGCGTTGCATCATTGTATATCATTGGTTTTATTTTGTTTTTATCCCAACCACCAGGTTGCAGTTCGAAGTCAGCTCTCTATCAACCCATGGTGGTTTTACAGCAATCTTATCATTGTGTTTTGCTTTCCAAAGTAGTTATCCTTTGACAATTTAGCATAGCTATGGACGCCATGATCCATTTATGGATGATTTCCCTATATTATCCTATGATATCCTATGTTTGCCTATATATTAAGAATGGCGATTTTCCACAGCTACAATGCGAGATCCCCCAGGTATAAGTTGGTTCATAAACCTAATGAATCACTTTGTAGCTATTCCAAGCTTTAAGTAACCATATCATAGTCAAGGTATATCATATATCCACGTATATTTTATGTACATATATATATAATATTCCATTAAATACCGTATACTTATATAAGTTTAATAAGTTTAAACATCATAAATAACTGTAATTAAACCAAACCAACCATGGCCGCCTCAGCCCCACTGTCCCCCACCTGTTCCGCAGCACCGCCTCGTGCATGTGACGCACTCGGTCCTTCCGCTCTGCCACCAGCCATTCCAAGTGCTCCGCCAACGCGGGACCCGCCTGCAACGACAATGCTGGCCCTGGACACATGGAATGACAACACAGGAGCTTCGCATAGCCAATACGTTACGGGGAGTCAATGCCAATCATCATCATCATCATCATCATCATTGTCTTCATCTTTTTCATCATGTTCATATTCATCTTCATCAATAATAATTGTTTCCATTGCGTGTGTATATATATATATATATATCATCTGGTGTCACCGTTTTTGTTTTCACACATGCACATGCATCTATCTATATATATATTTATTTATTTGTTTATTTATACAAAAATACATACATATGTGGAGATCCATGAGTGCCATGTTCCTTCTTTAGTACTGCACATCCTTTCCTCTATCAGCGCGATAGAAAGACTTTTGTTTCACAGACCCCGCAGCAAACAAGTCACATGGGGGAAAATCATGGGACTCCATCTGCGTGTTGATGTTGCCAGCTTACCACACCCATATTATGCTCCATGGTGCTGGTATATTTACCTACACAACTGGCAGCTGGGTGATTTTGTTCGGGTAAATGACGGTAAATGTTGGTCAATATTCCAGCACCATGGAGCATTTGGGACAGCTAACTGGCCTCCGAGAGTGATCATCGAGATTTGAAGCTTTTCGCCCACGTATCCGATAGGCTCTATAAAATCCACAGATGACCTGGATAAGTTCATGTCAACCCCGGATTAATAAACCATGGTTTATTAATTAGGGGGGTACTCCTTCAATAGTCATAATATGATACTTAAATGGTACCTTCCCAATTAAACAATCTAAGGGTTCATTAATCCAGGGTTGACATTACACTTCTTCTCTAAGCTGAATTAAAGCCATCATCTTCCTATATCCAGGGAGCCAACTGGGCAAATCCCAGGCAACGTCCCTGTCCTCCGACATAGGCCACTTCAATGAAAAGGATCCCCTGGTGCCATGTCCGGCCATGTCAACCACATCCGGCAATCCGTGTGCAATGGGAAAAAATGGCTGAAAGTAGATGATCGTCTATACCTACTTTTTTTTTTCTAGCCATGTTAGATTTACACATGACTATGGCAGGTGTTGTTTTGCCCGGTCTCACATCGCCAAGTCGCCAATCCACGAAGTCACCAAAGGGAAGGCCGATGTCATCGGATAGGATGACCTCAGTCGGGAAATTTCGTTACCCTCCAGTTTTCTGTTAGAAATCCATCAAGTACCCTCTGGTAAACGTACAAAAAACGAACTGGTTCAATAGATATATTAAATTACCAGAGGGTAGTACATTTACTGACCTCTGCTGGGATATGGAAAATAACCATCAGTAAAAAACATGCAGTGTAGAAGGTGCCCTGAAACAAGCACTGTCAGTTTCTCAGGGATTTCTTCGAAAAGGGATGAGGTCAAGGGTCCCTTTTGATGCCTCCAATTGGTTACACAAATCACCAACAATTGAGGTTTCCTGAAATAGGGCCCCAAATCATCCATTTATATAATGGTACCTTCCATTATAAACCATCCAAATGAGGGTACCACCATTTATGGAAACCCCCATACCTTGTACAGTATATTGGCGAAATTTATCCTAGACAGCCTCTTAGCAATCATTGTCGAAGATTTCACTCGTCATGACCACCAAATCGCAAATAAAATGCGACTCCGTGCCGCATCAAATGTTGAATCCCATTCCCCTAATATTCGATAATGAATATATCACTGGATTGGTTTAAGGGAAAATTTTAACCGGAAACCATGGTTTTTACCATCAAATATAGGGTTTTCCTGTAAATTTTCCCATCATCCAATTCTATGAATATAGGGTTGATGGTTGAATCCCCCACTTTGTGGGCGCAATTTTCACACGGCATCATCAAGCCATCCACCGATGCAAAAGTCCGGTCACTGGAATGCAGCCCGCGAAAAGGACCTCGTAGAGCCTATTGCTCCAGTAGCCTGGGGCAGTATGATCCTTGGGGAAACATTGCTAGCCGCGAAATCACTGATTTTTAAATGGAGAGTTTTTAGTTTGTTAATTTAATGGGAACATACTGAACATACGTTCCATGGATTCTCCAATTTTTGATTGCCGGAGGCTACACGTCGACTCAATTAGCTCAAAGCATGGAAAAACTGACCGATTTTTGCAAACATTTTTATGTGGATCCGATGCAATGCTTCAAGAGTTTTGGCATCGGCGACGTGTGATGATGATGCAATTTCTATTGCTGCTCATGGTTTTTTTTTGGTGGTTGGTGGTTTGAACCCCTCTGAAAAATAGTAGTCACTTGGGATGATTATTCCCATATATTATGGAAAAGTAAAAAATGTGCCAAACCACCAACCAGTTTTTTGGTGGTGTTTGAAAAACTAATGTTTGATCTTACTCTTCCATGACAGTACAAGTCCAAGTACGAGCTTTTGAATACATATTTCCAAATTGCTGCCTCCGTCCAAACTAGAATTTATGCCGGATAAAACTCAAACAACCTATAGTTTACTCAGCAAACATCAATAAACCATAAATTATCCTGAAACATCCAGAAACCAATTCTAGGGAACCCACTTTTTGCGATAGAATCAGGTTAGTGAACAGCCTACTGATTGAACATCACCCAAACATGGGAAGATCTTCTCCGACAACCCCCCGGCGTGTGACATTCACCAGCTGGTTATGAGTTTCCCCTTGGAATCCCAACTATCATTGCTGGATGCGGAAAAAATACAATCAGGAAGGGACCAAGACGAACAAATATCAAATCCAATACTAAATACTATTAAACACAAGTTTCATGTGGCTGGGAAAGTCTGAGTAGCTACATGGCTCAAAAATTTAAAAGGGATCCTCCAACAACCACCGTTTAGTAACTGTTGGCTTATTGCCAGGACACCCACTCCCTTGGGAGCAAAGCAGAAATGGCAAAGACCAATGCGCTTGAAGTAATCCTGAAGCAGCTGGGAGATAAATATATACTTGGATTTGTGGCATATAACTGGATAACAAACTAAAAAAATAATTTGTAAAATACGATTTCTGGGATGAAATACAATGTATAATGAAAGATACATGATACATGATGACCGTAGTACTATGCTGATACTCTAATGGATTCTTGCAAGTAATCCATGCAATACTAAGCAATCGTGAAGTTGCCTAAAGGCAGGCTTCAAACTCCAGCAGATTGGGTGTCTGAATATCTCGAAGCTGAATGATCCTGGCCGTTTTCTGATTTGGATAGCCTACAGTCTACGACCACAGCCAGCATCAACACCACCAGCATCTTAGCATCCCAACATCTTAGCATCTTAACATCTTAGCATCTAAGCACATCATTACATCATTACATCATTACATCATCATCATCGTCATCATCATCAGCATCACCGTTGTCATCATCATCATCATCATCATCATCATCATCATCAGCAGCACAGCAGCATCATCATAATCAGTTTCATTGCCATTGTCATCGCCATTGTATTGCATCATCAACATCATCATCATCATCGTCATCATCATCAGCATCACCGTTGTCATCATCATCATCATCATCATCATCATCATCATCATCAGCAGCAGCACAGCAGCATCATCATAATCAGTTTCATTGCCATTGTCATCGCCATTGTATTGCATCATCAACATCATCATCATTATCATCATCATCGTCATCATCATCGTCATCATCATCGTCATCATCATCATCATCGTCATCATCATCACCATCACCATCACCATCACCATCATCATCATCATCATCGTAGTCATATAAACATAATCATCAGTAGCAGTAGCAACAACAGCAGCAACCGCAGCAGCAGCAGTGACCACCCACCTTCAGCTTCATCGAAAATGCACTACAAGTACCTGATGCTATGCTTCAAGATGATCCTGTTTTGCAGGCTCCCCAACTGGAAAATGACCTACAGCAATGCGAAAAAACGTTTCTTTTGTGATTTCTGCTAGTTTTCCTACACAGCAAAAAAACACAGGTCACCGAACCCTGCAATTCTCTGGGCTTTAAAAAAAAAGCACAAATACACGCTGTGCATCCGCCAAGCATCTGTGATTCGCTTGAAGCGATAGCCAATGCTGAAGTTGGTTCGCTTGCTGAAGTTATGCAAATCATTACGAACCTGAACTAGGCAAGCGTAAAGGCAAAGGCATACATTTGCCTGCACAAAAACATGCACACAATCATAAATATACTCTACACATTACATATATATGAATATGTACTTGTTTTTATGCGTACAATGTACGTCTGCAACTGATCACATACGAAACTAATCATATGGATTCATATGGATAATAATAACATGTCAAGTTTCTTTTCAAAATTGTTAACAAAATCCTTCCTGTTGTAGGTGCACTGTAGGTAACCGGCTTGGTATGCGAAACCTCTGGCAATTGGACAACTATATCCAAAACTGGTTATACTTGGAGGAATTCCCATTTCAAAAGGGAAACCATTTGATAGTGTTTCCCTACTATGGGTGGCACATCAGCTAGTGAGAGGCCCTAGTTCGTAACCAATCAGCCAGGCAATTTTAATGGGTCATTTAATTTAACTATGAACACTAGCACGTATGACAAAGCATAGTGAACTTGGAGTCATGTTCACCAACTATATACTCGCTATCGCAAACGAGGGTCCCACATGGTCCCACTTTTTAGCCATTTGAGCTTCCTCCTCACTATGCTTGGATGCCAGGCCTCAACCCAGCTCCAATCCGTACTTGGCGCATACCAAGCGTGGGAAAATAAGATGTGAATTACATACTAGTTATCTAGTTTCAATAATTATCTGGGACTTCAGCAGTTGCATGATTATTATCATTGACTATCCATGTTAGGGACCAACATTCTGGAGAATCTCTTGGCATTCCTTTACCAGTGGAAGTGGTACAGGTTCAGGAGCCCATATGGCCCTGGCATTGGTTTAACATAAGCCTTCCACATACCGAATCTTGGACTCTGACATCACCAACACAAGCTGGTTGGTGGTTTCAACCCCTCTGAAAAATATGAAAGTCAATGGGTTTCGGTTTCGGATTATACCATATATTATGGAAAATAAAAAATGTTTGAAACCACCAACCAGCAAGAGGATCGCAAGAGGACAACCTGGTTTCAGGGGGATGCTGAAATGGATGGGCCTCTAAACCCTGGTGGAGGCAATCGCTTCGGATCTGTCATTACATCATCCAATCCTGGTCGATGTCTAACGATGTATACACCATATAAACATGTTAACCATAGATAAACCAGAAATTCACCATAGATAAACCATGGATAAACCACAAATTGCTGAGTCTGTGCTGTCTCAGAGACGGTGGCGTTCGCATACTGGTAGATGAGCAGCGCATCGGAATCTGCACCGAAATAGCAAGCCTCTGGGACCCAGGACATGGACAGGAACCCTTAGGCCCTAGGGTAAACATGGATAAACTGGGATAATGATGGATAATAGACTGTAGAGATGGAGAATATATAAATATAAAAATTAATGGATTTTAACAAACAACCAATGATAAAACATGGTACCCGAGGGTAAACGTTTACCAACAAACATGTGGGAAGTCATGGAGAAACGCCTACCAAGTAAAACCCCAGGCAGGCACCAAATTGAAAAATGTTGCACAAAGCTCTTTTTCTAGCTTCCTCTGCGTTAGGGTTTGATTTTTTGGTCCACCGGCCCCAAGTGCGCAGCCCAAAGGCAACATTGAAATTTGGGGATGCGGGGGCGACAACAATACAGCAGGGGTTTGATTTTATAGTCCGTCTACGGTAGTACAACGATCTATAATCTATAGATGATTGGTTTTCGACATCTATGTGCATGTTCACAGGAGGGTCATTAGTAAGCTGTTTGTGAAACCATCTCGCTTGAAATAAGACAGGTAAGGCTGTTGAGGGATAGCTACCCCTCCTAATCATCATTCCAGAACCACGTTAATACCAAGTAACAAGTGGGATAGACTCAGTAGCTGGTATGTGGGATATTATTCAGGCACGAACTGGCACATTCTGAAAGCGTTTGGTGCATGAATAAAACACCAGCCACCCCCACAAAGTTGTGGGTAAGCAAGGGTATGCCAAATGAACCATTCTTGCTTGAAACTTGCATTTGAAGTCATATGTTGAGCTCGATTCCTAGTTCAGCGAGGTCATCATATGTCGCCATCCCATTGTGTTTCAATGGATTGGGTCAAGGGGAAATCTATAGGAAACCCAGATTTGACCATGCAAATATAGGGGTTCCTTTCTGGTTTCCTGTATATAAATGTTCTCTTGAATATCTTGAATCAAATCATATCAAATCTCAGAGATTTCTAGGTTGAAACATGAAATTGTGATTAACATGTTTCAACCACCACAATGGGACATGTCTGACCACCATTTTCAAGGCGCGGTGTAGTTCCTTTCACTGTGAGGCTTCTCCAGGTACTTCATCTTTTCGATGCTCCATTGCTCCTTGGACATCGCCGGGAATCGTTGGGGGACATCCAAATGGTTCAACCAAAAATGAATAAACATGATCGAATCAAACATGAGGAAGTGAAAGCATGGCAAAACACCCAGTACCCTCCGTGCATCTCCGTGTCATATACCCAACGTATATCTGTGTTATATTAACTCAACCATCTGATACACACAGAAAGGAGCAGGTCTGGCGATTGACCGGTGGCTCTGCGCTAGTTGTATAGAAAATAAACATATGGAGAAGGCTACGTTTAGTGCCCTTGGGGTTTCCTAAGCAATTCCTTTTGGTGAGCACCTAGCTGCTATCCTTGTAGCCGCCTGCTGTTCTCAGCGAAGCTTCCACAAAGCCGGGAATCACCAAATCCTTCCAGCCATTGAAGCACCAGCGGCAGTGATGGCACTTTGCACCGAACTCCTCTGCCGTTTCCTCTGTGTAGTTCCAGAAGGCGTCAAAGTCGCTGCCTTGCTGCGACTTCGAAGCCATGGGCAAGGTACATGGTATGAATGTGGTATGGTCATCCCAAGCATTTTTTGGGGTATAGACAGCCCTATACCAAAGGATTTGATGACCACCCCACCGATATAGGAGGTAACTAGCATTAGAGAATCATGGGAAGAGTCTCTCAAGGTCTCTCAAGGTCGCTGTTTCCTGAATCCCGGGGTTCCAGCTGTATCCAACTTGGCTTTGATGTGGGAACTGACATCAACGGTCACACCCATCATGTGAAACTTGATATCTAAGTACAGCAATTTGGGCGAAACTCCGCTGGGGAAAACGGCCATTGGGCCATGAAGTGGCACATTGCTGATATTTGCTGATTGACCAGTGCCGGGTTCTTTTCGTCTTTCAGGGCTATGACGGATGAATATCAGGACTGCATCTTAATCAACGACTGAATCATTGCCAATGATAGATAGCCAGCAAAATGCAACATAATGCAACACATTTTGTTTAGCTTGTCCGTATTTCTCCCAAATGCCATTTAAATGGTGAAAAAATCTTCAGTGCCAACTACCTATTCCCCGCACCAGCTGTCCACCAGGCAGCAATGAATAGGCACAGATTCCACAGATAGGAACAAAGAATCAGCAATGTAATCTGACCATGAAGGAAAACTATAGGTCCTCAGGCTTCAACGACGCACCAGGTTACAGGTCTATCAGGTCCATCGCTAATCTGACCGGCAAGAGTCACTTTGACATAGAATTCTTTGATACGAAAAGATTTTCCTGCCAGCCAACTTGGACAACCAACTTGTCTGTATCAATGAAGGGGGAAATCCCCCTTCAATTGCTACCTGGCAAAAACAATAAACAACCCCTGATGAGCGGGTTGATCCCTATGATGATCCATTTTGCACCCCCGCGAACAACCAGGGGGGATCCCAAGGATCCCACTTTCCTGCGAACAAAGATCTCTGACGACCACAGAAAAATATGGTCGCGGCCTCCTTGATCATCAAAGTATGGCAGTTTCTCGGTTACCAACCTGCAGCGAAGCGAGAGTCTGCAGGGTCAAACACTGGGGAGAACTGGTGAAAATGCTACACTGGGTGCCGTGAGTGATGAACACACGTGGCTAACTAGATGTATTGATGTTACCCGGGTCCTACCCATATGCCATATACAATATCTGATGTCATTTGACGCTCATCATTGTTTGAAGGGGTGCAGATCAAGTGTTTCATGGGTACAGCCAGCTGGTGCCAGAGACCACTGGGATCTTCTGAGGAACCATGACAAGGAAACGCTTGAACCTAGCTGGCTTCAAGTTTGACATGACCAAAGTTCCCAAAGCCCATCATTGCAGGGCTCGTTCACTGCCAAAATCAATAAGTGCTATGTTCAAAACATGGTATAGGTCCCCAGTGGTATGGTCACCCATCCCACAATGGGACCCATTGGAATATATATCCCGACGTTAATGGATCGATGACCATCACCGCACTATGGGTATATATATATATATCATTTAATATGTCATTTATACTCCAAGGTTTTGACCATGGAACACATGAGTTTCCAAGTAATCCTTGTACATACTTCTGAACCCTGACATCTTGCAGGGCCATTCTCGTGTGCTCAACCCCTCCCCATCCAGGCAAGGCAACTTCGTGTACCAGGCGTCCATTTCCTCAGCGTTGGGCGTTGGCATCTCTGTGGAAACCATGGCCCACTGATGGACTTAGCCATAGACTCTACCCTTTGCCCGCGACCTTCACATGGGGATTGTTTGAATCCCAGCCATTGCTGGTAAAACAAGGAATGGTTCTTCGCCTAGGGTTTATTTATGTACCTTGGAAATTGTTGATACCAAATCTTAGTACCAGATGTACCCAGGAATAATCAGCATCAAAAGATCTGCATTTTCGTCTGGCTTGAGGAGTTTTAACGACAGGTCCTTGAGGTTGAGCCAACCAAAAATCAACTTGGAATGTCTCTTCCATGTGCTCTGCAGGATCGGAAACCAATTCAGATGGATTTACCGCATTGCCAATTGCCAATCAGAAAATTTGCAAGATCATCTAATATCCCTCAGGTCTCCCAGGGGCCATCGACCTAGGTTGAAGCATGGCTCCGGGGCATACTTATTTTTCTTAGACATCACGCAGGACGCATAGATCGGCACGTAGAAGAAGTCTGCCTCCGCGGGGTTCTCTGTGCGACAGGAGCTGTGCAGCATAAATTTGTGCACAAAGACCTTGGGGCAAGCGGTGGCGGGGATGGTTTGCTTAGGAACGGGGGAATTGAAGGCTGGTATAATCTAATTTTGGGCTTATGCGGGTTTATAGGGGCTTACATTGGACCCTGTAAGTGGTGCCATTATGCATCTTAGAACATACTATGCGATAACTATACATAATTATATATATATAACCAACTATCTATCTATCTATCTATCTATCTATATATATATAACTAGCACATGTGGATATGCATATGTTCCAAGCCAGCAAGTAAGCATGTCTGTAAATGCATGAACCCAAAAAAAGCAAGATGCGCAATGTGAACCCAGAATTCATGTAAAACCTCTGGTTGATAATCTGCCCAGTCCATGTGGCGCCAAAAACGAATCGAGCTGCCGAGAGTCCTCATCAGCAAACATCCCCTGGCTGCAAATCACTGGCGTAGCGGAGAACTCCGTCTCATAGACGTAGATCTTCCTGGTGATGCTGATGCTGCTGGAGTGAATATCTCTGTGAACGATATGAAAGTCAACCGGGATATAGTGGGATCACCACCACCACCACCACCGCCACCACCACCACCACCACCATCACCACCATCATCATCATCATCATCATCATCACCAGCATCATGATGGTCATCCGTAATTTCATCGTCTCGGGTAGGGATGCGTTAAATGACACAACCAATCAGTCACAAGTGCAGTCACAGGAGGGTTTGGATGCTAAATGGTCCCAAACCACGAGTCACCCCTGACAAAAGTATTTGTCATTTGAGGTGCTCTGGGCAAATCATACATGTTTTTTCCGGTAAAACTGTGCAATGGTAGTTGTTAAACATTGGATTACTTTTCCAGATGTTGTACTAGTGACAATTGGACCTATGTCCAACATCTTCCCCTAGTTGTCAAAATTGAATCAGCAAACGGCTGACAAAGTCCTGCCTACAGGCTCCGAACGACTGGCAGCTAGTCTGTCCCTTGTCAGGGTTTGTGCCAGCAACCGCCCAACTACACTGCAAGTTGCAGTTGCCCCAATATCCCCAATTTAATCAATGTTTACTTCATTCTTTCACCCCAACCCTAAAAAAAGAAAAAAAACACGTTGGCAATCTTTGGCACGCTTGGCTTCAACAAAATCCCAGATCGAGACCAAAATACGTCCAGGCGGCAAATCAAAGCCGAAACAGCTGGATTTCTGCAAACCCATGATCAAAGGGTAACCAGCCTCGAGCAGCATGAAAGCAGTCCCAGCTGGGCAACACTCACGCAAGAATTGGGGTTTGGTGGCTTTGGCTTACACCAATCCAAAAAAAATCGAACCTCTCTCTCCCTTATAATCTAATTGATATACAAGGAAATGACTTTAGATAGAAAAAACAAATTATCATCTGCCAAAGTTGATTGAAACTATTTAAAAATATTCAATGAAAAGGGTGCACATTCCTTTGCCAGGTCCGTTCCTGGCATTTGTTTCATGCCAAAGAACTGATTGGTGGGTATGCAAGTTCCATGTGAAGCCAGAGGAGTTTCGAAGATGACCTGAGGCGTTGAGCGAAGCCACTTACAAAGTCACGGGAATACAAGGTGGTGCCCCAGATCGCTAAGTTGGTTTCTGACTGGGTTAACTGGGATTTATGGATATTCATGGTAGACATATCCATAGTTAGATAGGTGTTTAAAGCAACTTATGACCGCCCACCCATAGGTGACAATTTGAAGCCCCCAAAGAGATAGAAAAAGGAACCCCCCAGCTATTTAAGCATTTCTGTTTGGGAGTTAATCACTTATATTACCACATGGTTTACCAGATATATTGATATTGGGAGTTTACCATGTCATCACTTCTATCTCGTTTGGAAAGCACCAATGATCACTTCCCAGCGGCCAAATTTGCCCAAAAGCTCTCGATACAGCAGGTAATACTGTCTGGCCTTCCTGCGACCAAGGCTGAAATTCTGAGAGAGCCCAAGCATTCTTTGGATTGCTGAGTTTTCTTGGGAAAATTCTGCGGAAAACCACAAAAACTTGTAAAAAAAACATGGTTTTGTTTAAAGATGTTGTCCGCAACCTTAACGTTCGCACAGACTCATCATTGTGACATAACAGAGACAATTCTGTTGCTGGGAAGTTGCGAATCGTAGCAAGTCCAAGGGGGAAATTAGGCCATGGTGGCATGTGAAAGATACCTTGAATACAGTTATATTTCATGAGGAAACAATATCACCTGATCATCATGAGGGAACAAAATCCGCCACCCCCTATGACCAATATGCTGAACGGGCTAACAACACGCCACCCTCTATGGCCAATATATTGAATCGGGTAATTACATCAAGATTATCTTGATGAGGGAATAAAATCCGCCACCCCCCATGACCCACATGCTGAACGGGCTAACAACACCAATTTTATCTTCATGAGAAATCAAAATTAAATTAGCCACCCCCTCTGAACAATACGTTGATTGCGGGGTCAATTCCGGGCAAACGTCCAGGTTGCAGCGAAGATGTTTAAAGTGTCCATTCAATCAATCCATTGGTTGAGGGGAACAATGCAGGAAATACACAGCGCTACCTATTTGTTCTCAGCCCACCAAGTGGTTGACCCAACCACCAAACTACTGCAGTGGTTGGTCATTGTTTGGGCCATCCGAAAATATGGTGGCTACTTCCAATTCGTTTTTTTCTAGACATAGGCAAGCATGAGTTCAGAACATCTCGGAAACAGCACTTGGCCCATGGTAGTAGGAAAAATACGGGGAACTCTTGGTACGAGTATCTGGGCATGCCTGGCATGCCTCTCAAATCAACTAATCAGAATGTTCCCTACATCATATATATATATATATATGTATGTATATATATATATATAATTATACATATATATTCATATATATTGGATTCCATCTGTAACTGGGGCTTTTGCGATTAGCAAGTGGGGCTTGAATTGTTGCCTGCTCTCCCTGATAGCCATTGTTGGCTCCTCCCTTTCCCTTGCCTTTCTTTGCTCCGCAATGG
>Ga0126342_10001528_pt1 | contig 32892 bp, 24 predicted proteins | sample Cyp1metagenome_FD_92528 | JGI IMG/M metagenome (GOLD analysis project Ga0126342, IMG submission 92528) | Coral microbial communities from Lord Howe Island, Old Settlement Bay, Australia - Cyphastrea 1 metagenome | ecosystem: Host-associated > Invertebrates > Cnidaria > Coral ...
ACCTACATACCTACATACCTACATACCTACATACCTACATACCTACATACCTACATACCTACATACCTACATACCTACATACCTACATACCTACATACCTACATACATACATACATACATACAGACAGACAGACAGACAGACAGACATACATACAGACATACACACATACACACATACACACATACACACATACACACATACACACATACACACATACACACATACACACACAATATATATATATATTATATTATATTATATTATATTATATATATTACATATCTACATATCAACATATATATATATATATATACATACATGCATATCCATATCATAGATGTGGACACATGTCCAATAAACATGGGGTTAACTGCAACAGGCCTTGCGTGCGGCGCAGGTGGCAGAGCATCTTGGCAGTTGGTGATCTGGTGACTTCCTGGAAATGGAACAGTTTTACTATGGAAAATCACCATTTAACTATGGTAAATCATGTTAGTGACTAAGTGATGGTGACTAAGCCAGCCGTTGAATATAATGGGATAATCAATAGGAATATAATGGGAATAGAATGGGATAATAATGGGATATAAGACCTATTAATCATGTTAAATCATGTTAAATCATCGATTTTCATGGGCCATGGCTTCCAGTTCGCAAAAGTGTTAGGCTATACTGGGGGGAAATGTAAAACAGGGACAAAAGCAACACATATTGGGGAATGGAACCAATAGACATTGGGGAAACCTGGTGAATGTCAAGCTTTGATATGCGTTATGTTTCACTTTTTGCCCGTGCTTGTGAGGAAGCTACGCTTGGCGTTTTTCGGTCCACATCGAATTTGTAAGACCACAGAAGCACAGCACGGGGTCATCCACTGTTGGCTCAGGTGAAACAGAGGATTTGACCCAATAAGGATGGATCAGCAGAGTATGCTCTTGGGACATCATCCAAGATGGCAGAAAGATATTTTTTAGAAGATTCCAAATCGAAGGTTAAACTGGCGATGTTTCCTCCGATGTTTTTTTCGATGCGAATGCTAGCGGGGTTTTGGTTCATTTGGTCAGCATTCAGTACCCAGCATTGGCACACCTTGATGTATCTGTGCATCCAATGAAGGCGCATTGCGCTTGAAACTCGATTTCTTGGCCCATATAGACTTGGAACATTACCTTCTGAAGCTGATGCCTTCCATTTTCCGTTCTTTTTTTATCTGCTTGAAATGCGTCTGCTCCAAGTTTCAGGTAGTTTCTTGGATAGAAAGGTTGTGGTCGGTTGGACAAAAAATATCTGTTTTTGGGTCTTGCGATCATGATAGAACTTCATATAACGTTGACTTTCGTATTCCATTGGCCAACCTTTCCCATCATTTGGCAGGCCTATTTCTGAGGCGAGTTTCCCATCGGTTGCTTTCACTTTTGCAGCTCAACCACCCACAAAAAGACACTTCCAGAAAAAACTCAGGCAAGCAGGAGACTCTGAACTGGAATCGTTCGTGCCTCAGGGGTCAACATCTATGCCTCAACATCGCGACTGACATAGGATGATTTTCTTGGAAGAATCCTAAGCGGAAACGATGTTTTGTTTTGGTGTTTTTCTTGCAATCAAAAAAAATACAGATTTGCTTTTTCAAGTGTTCACTCCAACCAAACCAACAACACGGACATGTTACAAACGAAGAAGTGTATCCCGTGAAACTGCAATTTGATAGTGCCCCACTAGTCGTCAAACAGGGTCTTAACCAACAGACATGGCTTTCAAAGATGGTTTTCTAGACCTGGAACCGCGATGTTTGGGTGTTCATCCAAAAGTCTTAAAACCCAGTCATTCGCTCCGATGTCTAAAGCCTCACCACAAGGCACAGATCTTCACTATTGATTGGTCGTTTTTTTCCGTTACATTTTGGGTGATTTCGCCTCGTGATTTCCAAATGGTATCTGTTTTTTTTCCAAGCTTCTGGTGCAGCTGGCCCTGCAGGGTGCAATACTTCGATTTCACTTCTTCCGAGGCCGGTTTGGTTGATGGTTCATGTTCATCCCCTGAAAGTGAGGCAGACACTGTGTGACACTGCGGACCCACCAGAAATGGCACGTGTAAATTTGGTAGTCACTCACTTTGATGTTCCGGAAAGGGGAAAGGCGTGGAACATGCACCAAGCACCGGCTTTCATTTCCTGGTCAGCTCCCCAAGCATGGCAGGTTGCTCACAAGCAACTTGCCAAATGAGGCCAGGTGCAATGGGAAAGGTTTTGTGGAGGTTTTGATGGGGATGTGGCATCTAAAATAGGGGATAACATAAAGATAAAATGGGTATATAACCCTTATCAGCCGTTATCATGATCTGGTTGGTGGTGCTTTTGATATGTGGCAAAGAAAAAAATAAAGCATCAAATAATCTACTTCTGCCTTGGTGAAAACAGGGGTAAATTTCATGGTGGGGTGACCGTACCCCTACCATGTCTTGACCATGGCACAGATATATAGATATAAGGGATTTTCGCTTGTTGACTGGAGCTTCCATGGTTAATGGAAATACGGTGAAAACTATCAGGAAGCTGGAGCCGACACTCAGTTTTTGGAGGGTCAAGTATCAACTTATATTGACATAATTATATATATATATATATAATATATATATATATATATACATATGGCACTTCTCTTGTGAACTCCGTATGCCAGCCACATTCAAGTAGGACTTTTAAGGATATCCCAATTTTTGATATTGAGACATCCCTCAAGCAGAGGCCTCCCTCAGACTTGTGCTGCTCCCAATGCCAGGCTGAGATGGTCTCCTGAAAGTGTATCAATATTGGCTGTGTCCCCAAGTTCACCTTAGGTTTAACCCAAGCTCGACTTCAATGTTGGGTCAGTTTAGGAAACGCCATGGGACACACAGCTATCGACCTGGGTCAAATTTGATGTCAAGGGATCTCCAAATTTTGACCCAGGTCCAATATATTTGATTCGAGTGGCCTACCACTCCGTTCGCAATAGGCCCCCTGCCGCGTATCTCCCTGGTTCAAAGAAACTGGGGACCTTGTGATGGACCAGAAAGAGTGTCGAAGATGTTGGATGTTTGCTGGCTGGAATTTGGGGATGCTGGCTGGGTGTTTTGAACACTGGTTGGTGGTGACTGGAACATTTTTGTTATTTCTCCATGTATTGGGAATAATCATCCCAACTAACTCATATTTTTCAGAGGGGTAGGTATACCACCAACCAGAACATATCTTGCATTTGGAAAGACGATCAGACTTGAATACAATATTTGGAACGGGTTGATGCCACCAACTACGGACTTCAACACAGATGGTCTAAGGGGAAGAATCTCCCATGGCACTCTCCCCAGACACATCCCTATCAAACATCTTCGGCTCTACCCATGGGTGAGCCGTCTACTTTGGTGGTTTCACTTTGGTTCCAGGAACAGTTGCAGAAACGCGCAGCTTCCTCCAGAAAAAATTGCAGCTGTGCAACGTGACCGGCTGTGTCCAAACTGTTTTTGGAGGATCAAGTGTTTAACAAAAATACGGTGTTGTCCCAGTTCGCTAGCAAACTTGGTTTATGATTAAGTCATGAGTGGATGAACTACTTGAGACTATGGTAGATATATCATGAAATATCCGTAGTTGGACGTTAAAACCCAGCCACTGACGAGCTCGTTGCGGCGCCAGCAGAACCTTCTCCCTAGGTACCGACCATCTCGGGGCGGCTGATTCATCCGAACTTGCCATTAGTGGGGATATATGGTGTGAAGACCATATCCCCCAGTATGTCTCATGACTTCTCATGATATATCACAATTGCAAAGCCCTATCAGTGTGTGTTTTCGAAGGTTTTAGCTAGCGGACTTGGCACCCATGACCCTGCTTGCCGCAGCCATGACTCAGAAGAATTTATGGTTCAACTCTCCCAAGTTCCTGGTAACACCACATTTTTTCAACATGTCCCGTTCCTTGAAGTTACCCTCTGGTAAACGTTTACATAACTATGGAAAATCACCATTTTCAATGGGTAAATCCACTATTTCTATGGCCATGTTCAATAGCTATTTTGACATAACCAGAGCATAGCATCCCCGAAGAAAGCGCCCCCCCATCTTTTTTTGTTCGCGGCACCTGTTGGCGATGCATCCAGCACTTCAACTGGTGCCTGGCCACCGTTTTCAGCGTTGGAAGATGGGAATGCCATGCAGGAAAAACATGATTTGACTATGAACACTGGGAGTTTCAACCAGCAATCATAAGGATTTTCCTGTGAAGATTGGGCAGGTGACCAACAAAACTGGGCATTTCATTCAAAAACAACGTCAAGAGTTGGGATTTCCCCATCAACAGAAAGATGGAAATACCAGGCAGCAAGCTGCAAGGGTTGTTGGAGTGTTGGAGAAGCTGATGGATGGGGATGGAGCCAACAACTTGTTGGTGTTTTCTTTTTTGGGAACCTGGGGCAGTTGATGAATGAAGAAGAAGTCTACACTAGGATAATAGGCATAAACAGGCGATTTTTTTCACGGAATCTAGGATTCAAACACTTGTGATTTCCCATGCCTTAGAATGGGATGAACTCTCACAAGATGGTACAGAGCATTGATGGTACCGTCGACCCATCCAACCGTAGATAAAGCTCCAGAAAGAAATCCGATTTAGCTGGCATTGTTACTAGTTTTGCCAGTTATAAGTGGACTAAGCCTACTCCAGCCATTTAAGAAACCAGGGCATATGCTACGGCCACGAAATGTGGGATGAAGCACCAAGCGGCCCCGGTACTCGTTTTCCCAAGCAACATTCTCTGTCTGAGGTGAGACACCAAACTGATAGCTAAGTTGAGGCACATAACTTGGTGAACTGTTGGCTTTATGGAGGATTTAACGATAGTTTCATGGGTTTATAAACCAACCACCATAACTGTGGGGGCCTCACCATAACTTACCCTCCAGTGATTTAACTGTAGCTCTTGACAATGGCCGGCTTAGGTTCGATGATTCACCTATTAGAAAATGGATGAAAATGGTGATTTCCCCATAGAAAAAAGGGTTTTCCCAACCAACTTCACCTGTCTTAGGTGAATGCCGTGGCATTGCTCTCCTGGTCTTTGCTGCTGCTCCATGCCGTCGCACCAGCTGCCGGGCCGTTTGGCGGCAATGCAGGCTGGAGGGCTGGGAAAGTCACCACCTTTTACGGGGAATGCAAGACACTCATCTGTAAAGGGGGTAGAATCTAGTTTCTTGTGGGAAAACCATCGATGGATCATGGACATCAATTGCAGATTTTCCATTGCAAGGTCTTAAAATTCGGCTTTTTGCCTGATGCAAACATCATTTTGTCCCAAAACAATCCCGAAAAGTTGGAAGATTGGAAAATCTGTGGATCACATGATCACATCTAAACATATCTAAACCATGGTAGTAACACACTTTTCGGCATCTGGGGTCTGTGCCGCCAGGCCTTCGCGCGGACAACGCGCGGTCGCTCTTCCTGGTGCTGCAGGGGCTGATGGCGACGGAGGTGGTGGCCATCACCTCCTCGCGGAAGCTCAGCAGCTCGGCGAGTTCACCATGAGTTTAGGGTGGTTTTGGGAGATGAAAACCACTGGGAACCTAGGGATTTAAGATATTTAAGCCATGTTAAGCCATGAAGAATGATAAGAATGGGAACTTCAAAGTGAAAGGTAGGGATTTAGACCCATGAAACCTGGTGATCGAAGCGTTAATCATATGGATTTAAGCCATCGAACATACGGACCGAACCCGACAGAAATAGGGACTTAAACCGTCAAAGATACGGACGACTAACCGTCAAAAAGATGGATTTGTGATTTGTCCAATGAAGAATGGATTTGGGTCTGAACATCAAACTTGGTACCCTCTTTCCAGACAAGACCATATGGGAGTTTTTGAACTGCACATAGATGAACATAGTGGCAACCTTAGCTCTGAAAAATCAGGGACCATTGCGGAAATTGCGAATCCAGGTGTAGCAAAACAGATGTTTTATGTTTTTTTTCTGGATCTAAGAGTGGAGATTGAACTAAGGCGTGCTTAGCCTGCAAGTTGTGGGTCCCGGATGTTCATTTTCGGGGATGCAAGCGAGTTCCCTCTTACCTATAGCTGCTTCCACCTCCATATGGACCTGTAGCCGCTGGGGAAATGTTGTACCGTTCATAGAAATCTCGCACCTCAAACGACCAATTTTTGATGAATTGCCAGCTGTTCAAACACCTTAACTCACTTTTTCCTACTATCAGAATCACCTGATTTCGTGGTTTCCGTGGTCGCTTGAGGCATCGGAAACTTGATGCAGACCATGCTCGGCGTCCTGATTTGTGCCTGGATGTTTCCAGTAATCCGTGGCTGGAAGATCCCCGAACTCAATTGGCACCCTCTGGTGATGTCAAAATGGCTATTGAGAATGGCACGTTCATAGTTGATTTACCTATTAAAGATGGTGATTTTCCATTGCCATGTCAGTTTCCTGGAGGGTTTTTCTGAGATCAGCCTCGTGAAACGGGATCGAACTGTTGCAGGCTGTGGGGTGAATCCGGACCAAAGAAAGGCTTAAATCTGGTAGTGATGGAGCCAGGGGTATGGATCAACAGAAAACAAGCCAAAGACTGGGTTCTTTTTCATATCCCACCTTCGCGAATTCAACGGGAAATGACCACTGTCAATTCCTGAGCAAGATTTTTTGAATGTTACCTTCTCATAATCATAGCAATGAAAATCCCTAGAGACGAGCTTCCCATTTGAATGCCAGGTTTGACCGGAGCCTGAGGCCTTTTCCGCATCAGCTGTGCGATTTTGGTGGTCCCTTTCTTGGAGAATGCCCTACTGCAGAAGGTGCCGGAGATGGCGGAATGGGGGTGGGATACGGGGCCACTTAGAACTGGAACTGCCCAAGGGGCACATGGGATATAGATTAGTACGAAATGAACATGGCATCTATTTCCAACTCTCCTTGATTTTTTTTGGTGAACCATTGAACTGGTTCAGACCGAATCACCATTGAACTTCGCTCTGCAGGTGCTGTTGGCTGGATGGTCCTTCTCTGATACGGTGCGCTACTCTGCCCTACTAGGCCTGGCCCTTTTTGGGTCGCCAGCGCTGCCAGGAGGGCTGGCCTAACCTTTCCAGGTTCCCAGTTTCAATGGTGGTAGTTCTCATTCTACTTGGCTTGCACTGCTTGCACATCGGTGTATACAGAGCTATACATTTTCGATCATTTTCTTCGTTTTCGTCGATCCTACGACGATTGAAGTCGGATTCAGAAACTCCACGTTACAGGGCAACCGTTGAATCATACTGCCGGTGTGAAAGAACCTATCTTTGTTGGCCGATTTACCTCCTCGGATCATCTTGGATCTGGTTGATGGTGGCTGATATCCGACACTGCGATCGCAGTGTTATACTGCTTTGGTCCGTTGGATTGAGTCCGTTGGTTTCCTGATGTTTATCATATATAAATATTTCTAATACTAATATATATATATATACATAACCATGGCATTTTTATATTTCATATATTTCTGATATGGTTATGTATAACTTATATATATATATATTATTTTTTATACATATTTTATATATTAACCATACAAACCACAGCATTTCTGATAACTTCAGCTCCAAATTCCGGAGCCCTTCCGATGGATTCCTTCCGGATTCCGGTCCTTGGGGGTCCTTTTGGGATGATCAAGAATCAAGCGCTGAAAAACATCGACCATCGACGATGTTCGAATCATTTATGTAAGGCCATACACAATCAGATATTATAATATATATATACATATATACATATATTATACATTATATATATAACATATATATATACACATTGTATTATTGTTATATATTATTATATGATGATCATCCCATTAAATATTAATATGTCCCATATGATATTCCCATTTAAATCCCCAGGACAAAGTCACACAGCATCCCTCTTCGGATCAAGTTGCTAACTGTCACCAGCTGAGCACAGTGAGATTCCATGAGATAAAACATCTAGAAATCATGTTTATTTATGTGCGAATGTCTAGTCCATTCGGGAAATGTAAATATGATATGGGATTTCTTATGGTCAAATCATCTATAAATGATGACATACTCTATAATGGAAGATTATGGGGATATATCATACGTCATGATCAACATATATACTTGATGATCCAGTTGAAGATAGGATAGGATATCAAAGAGTATGTTATATTGTCTAATGGTGGTCAAGTCTATAAATATACTATAATTACTATAACATATACAATAAACATATATATATATATGATATTGTACAGATATCTACCCTCTGGTATTTAGTTCGTTGATTTACCTCTTAAACATGCTGATTTTCCCATCGTTTTTTTGTATGCTTACTCTAGAGGGTAGATATCCCATCCTATCTTTTAATGGTTCTATATTATAATTACTATAACATATACAATGAATATCGATATCTATATCTATATCTATATATATATTGTATAGATATCCCATCCTATCTTTTAAAAAGGATCATCCCCAGGCAAAGACGTGCGTTTCCTGCAGCTCTTGCGTCGTTTCTGCTCCGCGCTGCTCTTCCTTCTCGTTGCCTCGGCGGAGATCGCGGCCTGCTGGACGGTGCTGGAGACGGTCGCGACGACGGCGAAGGCGCTGCTACAAGTGGCTGGGCGACATCAGCGGACTGACCGTGGAAGTGGTTGGGAATGTTGGGAAACGGTACCCTCAACATAGAAAAAACTACGGAACATCAGCATTTTTTATGGGAAAATTCACTATTTCTATGGCCATTTTCAATAGCTATGTTAGTTTAGACGGTATAAACCCCCATAAGTTGGTAAATCATGGTAAATCAACTATTTCTATGGCCATGGCTTCAATAGCAAACTGTGAGTCATTACCAGAGGGTAACCGTGGAACTGGTGGGGAAACAATCAGGACTCAACTGGTTGGTAAAAACTATGTGAAGACCTTAAGATACAGGGGATTTTCTGGAAATGATGACTTAGCTGGTGAATGATGGGGAAATGACTATGATATCCTATGATTTTGCTGATTTTGAGAGTTGGCATGGGGGATGGACTTTAAAAGGCCCCCCCTTTTAACGTTACTCGCCGGCGAGTTTCCGCGCCGATGGGATGAGATCAGGTTTCTCCGCGCTGAGGTTCAGATCATAGTGACAGCACTGGGTCTTCCGGTCGGAACGATGATGTTTCTGAAATCAGCCATGAAATCCAAGAGCAAAGACTCTAAGGAAGAATGATGGAAAAGTGAAAAATGTATACCCTCTGGTAAACAGCCACATAACTATGGAAAAACACCATTTTTCATGGGAAAATCCACTATTTCGACTGGGCCATTTTCAATAGCTATGTTGACATAACCAGAGGGTAAATGTTGGCTTTCAGGACCAGGTCCAATGGCCCAATCTGGTCCAATATGGTCCAATGGTGGCCTCGGTTGCGCTCGGGTTTTTCCACGAAAAATACTACATGTGTGGCCCAAGCGGTCACCAAACAGATGGAACGTTCAAGCAGAAACATGTTCCTTAAATTATTTTTAAAAACATTGAATTTGCCAAAAAGAGGGATATATATATATTATATATATATTATATATATTATATATATATATAAGCCCCCTAGTTTGGGAGAGGGCCGTGTGAGATCCACCAACTGAAAAACCACTGAAACGATGGGAATTCTTGGCTTTGAAGATGTCAGATCTGCTGATGTTTGGCTCAAGTGGCAGCTATGGGCAGCTGTTGTGAACGATTTTTTCTTTGACGTGTTTGGCTGGCGGTGTCAATTGTGTTTTGAGGTACTTTTTGTCATTTGGCCTCATGCACATTATCATTATCCCATAACGTTACTAGTTTTCCGCATCGAAATGATAGTCCCATCTGGTTAAAAAAAACTGATGTTTTGGGATTGATCGAAGTCACAATCACGCCGCTGCCCTTGATGCTTTCTGAATCCCCAAGTGATGTTTTCGTAGAACGTCCGCGCGCTGTCTGGTTTTCAGATGGTGCGTGCTGAAGATGTGGTCGTCGTGCTTTCTTTTGTGGCTTGGAGGATGCCTTGAATTTGAAGCTATTCTACTATGTGGGGCCCCCAAGGTAGCTAAGTTGGTTTATAACTACAATAACTAGGGTTCATGCTAGTTATAACCATAGTTAGATGGGGTTATAAACCAACTTAGCTACCTTGGGGGCCCCACATTGTAGCTATTCTTGAAATCATAGGACACACCTATACTATACGTGATCTGTAGCAACTTCATGGCTGAAATCGCTGCAAGTGCTGATTGCAAGAAAAAATAGGTCATGCCGCCTATGTTTTTTGGCCCCAAACGAAGAATCCTAAGCCAGGAACCATGTCCTTCAAGAACTACATCTAGTATTTATGGCTGCTGATCTCCCATTTCCTAACACACAGCTGGGTTCAACCTGGGTTCACCGTCCACAGACTCAGGCTTTTCCAGGGCACCGCGATCGAAGCCGACCAGGACCCGACGACCCGCTGGGCGTCAGAAAACAACCACCAGAACCAGATGAGCTATGGTCAATACTCATGGTTAATAACCATTAATAGGGGCTAGTCATCCAATGGTTCCACTCGAGATTTATAATAACCATTATTTTTGGATCCTTATTATGGATGGGATGACCATCAACCATTTTTTGTGAGTATTGACCATGGCTCAGATGTCCTTCGGCTGATCACTTAGAGTTATCGTGGTGCAACACCATTACTGGATATAATCCAATTGTTTTGGCGATGCTTAGGATGGATCTTCTGTTGATTTTGGATCAAACTCCATCCTTGAGAGGTCTGGGTGATTTTGAGCCCTCACCACCCGAGCGTCCAGGACGTCTTCCAGATCACCAGGGAGGGAAATCCGCGTGAAGATGCCTTTGAACGAGTTCCTCAGGGCGGTCACAGGAGTTTTGGGGTCACTGTAGGACAAACTGTAGGGCTACAGTTTTTCTGAAAAGTGTTGATGATGCCTAAATGATGATTTCACCATCATTAACCATGGAGAACAACATAAAAATCACCATTAATTAGCATTCTTAGAGTTTTTTTGACTCCTACATTCTTTTCGCAGTTTGACCCAGAATTACAGGCGGTTTGCCATGCTGGCTGGCTTTGGAAGGTCCACCCAACCTTCTTGTTATCCCAGTAAATATAGCCATACCCGGCCTGGTAATTGAACGTATAGCTATGGAACATCACCATTTTATACCATTTTTATAGGTAAAATAATCTATAAAGGGCCATGTTCCATAGCTATGTTGGTTTACTGGAGGCTATTTGGATGGTTTTTATGTTTTTATAATCTTTTGTACCACCATAGGATATCATAACATGGTGAACTCAACTGGTCAGCCTGTCCCATTCAGATTTGTATGTATAGATGATTTTCCTATGAACAAATCCCGTAGAAATATCACGTATAGGATTTTCAAGCTAGCCATTGATATTTTTTGTTTAATGTGGTACACCCAAGAATTTTTACCATCTCCACATTCACCCTAAATGGATATAAATGGGTGGTATAAACCATCCCCAAATGGTAGGTTTATGGCATTGTGTTGCCCACATTGTATCCCTATATTCCATTCACATCCCATGAAATAGTATCCCATTATAAACCCATTAAATTAAATCACCATTGAATTTCCATTGTAATCCCATTGCAATGCCCTTAGACTCCCCCTATAATCCCAAATCCCATTGAATCCCCTTGAAACAAACCATTGTAATGTGGGTCAAACAATCATAAACCACCATGTGGGAATGGTAAAAATACCACCTATAAAAATGATGATGACTTGGGGATGGTTTACTGTATGGCATTGTTTTACACACATTATATCCATTGATCTTTCCCATTGCATTCCAAAGAAGATTTGTTTACCCACATTCTTTTACCCGCATTAGACTTTTTTTTGGGCCTACATCACTCAGCGCGGCTGTCCCAAGGAACTTGCCTCCTGGGTCAACGTGTCCGGAGCCTGGCAGCGGCAGCTGCGGGTGGTAGCCACCATGACGACGACGCCAAGGCGGGGTTCCCATGGGGGTACCCCAAGAGCTGGATGGTCTTTCATGGAAAAGCCCATTAAACATATTAAGATGGATGATTTGGGGGGTGCTGTACCCTTTTTTTAAGGAACCCCCCATGGCAGCTGCGGGTTTCCTGTTTTTTTGATGGTGAATTTTGTAGGATGAGAGAACTCAACATATGACCGCGAAGGCAGCACTGTGTGATACGTGTCAATGCGCGAAGGCTTGCGACGCCTCTTGGCGTAAGCTTCTAGATTTGACACATACGAAGGCATTTCGCGAAAGCAGATATAAAGAATAGAGCTATTAGATAGTGTTGGATATAAACGATGGTTATAGCATTATAGCTTTGTTTCTGGCACTGGCGCTCTGTGTTATGTCGCCTCAAAGGTCTTCGATTCAAACGTCTCACCAGATGCATGCTTTCCGATGAAATCCCAAGCCCTGTTTCGCAAAGCCCGGCGAGGCCCCTGCGATGCCCATGCAAAGCCTCCATGGACCAATTTCCTGTAAACACCTTCTCGAAAAACGCATCTGAGGCTCAAACCTCACCTTCCTTTCCTCCTGCTGTGGTAGTCTGGCTAGACAAGAGCCCCCGCGAAAGCAGTTCGCGAAGGCAAACGTGTTCCGGGAAGTCGCGCGAAGCCAACCTTTGCACAAATCCATGCCTTGTGTAGCCTCTAGCGAACCCACCCATGAGTGTATAGGCCTTTAGAAACAAGAAAACACGGCTCATATGAGCAGTGTTCAAAACCCATTGTTGATATGCTGGTTGATGATTTAGCCATCATTTATGGGGAGTTTATGGGGTTTAACCATCAAACATATGGCCGTCGAATCATCTGGAAAATCTTAATCTGTGGCGGGTTTAGCCCCAATTCATCTAATTCCCCTTAGAGTGTCTCAATTTATGGAGGATTTAGCCTCCATGGCCATTCGTTTTCATTTGGGAAACGATGAAATCACCACATGTCAGGGTCCATTTTTGTCGCGGCGCTAGGAACCACAAAGCTAGGGGTTTCTCTGATTTCACCAGCTTAAGGCTTGGGTCTTGGACCAAAACGAGAGAATTTCACAGGATTTTTAGCCAACAAACATGGAGATCTTACCAACAATGGGCATAAGTGGCATAAGACCCTAAGAAAGTGTGAAGATGTGTGAAGACAGTGCACAATACTCACAATCAACAGTGAGACCAATACTTGAATACTCCAACGAATGGCGGTATGAGAAGACTTTTGAGAAGGCTGAGACTTTTGGCGAATCAGAATGGACCAGAGAAGGCTGAGACTTTTGAGTCTCCCCCAACTGCCCTGGCACCATGGCCCTGTGGCCCCAAACCCAACGATGATTGGGAACGATTCTTCCATTGTATCCCACGAAAAACATACCATCTGGGTATGACTAACATAGCCATGGAAAATCACAGCATTTTTAATAGGTAAACCATCTATTTCGATTAGGGCCATTTTCCATGGCTTTGTCAGTCATAACCAGAGGGTACCGGTATGGTTCGTGAATTATGCCCCTATAACCTTGCTGGTGAAGTCTCCCAATAAGCGGATGTGCAGGCGAATCAATTTCATCGAGCCTGCGCTGGACTGGGGTTGCCAGCCGAGTTCATGGGGCGGGAAACGGGGGGTCAAGCTTAATGGCAGGTGAACATGGTCTTGTTGTTGTTTCATGTTGTTTCCACTCATACATGGAAACTAGACTTAGCATCCAATCTTGACTAGCAACATCTAGCAACTTTCAAAGATTTAGTCTTGGTTTTTCAATTATAAACCATAAATATCCATAAATGGCTTAAGTCTTGACTATCCATTAACGTCACAATGGGTGCTGACGTAGCCATCACGATTGGATGGTACAATAAGAGATGACGGTAGGGTTTTTCATCCCATTAAGTAATCCCATGAACCCCGTTAAATCCCATGAAATCCCATTAAATCTCACTAAATCCCATTAAATCCCATTAAATCCCATTAAATCTCACTAAATACCATTAAATCCCATTAAATCCCATTAAATCTCACTAAATACCATTAAATCCCGTCAAATCCAATGAAATACAGGGTTTTTAAGCTCCCAAGATGATCGCCATTGGTTCACCCCGTACACCAGGACGGCTTGCTGCAGCAGAGCCGACCCCTCGATGCGGTCTATCTCTTTGTTCCAAAGGCGGATGCTGGGTGCTGGGGGTCGAACGTTCAGGGTTCGTTTTCTGGACCATGGAGAGGCAGTTGAAAACTGGAAACTGAAGAGGAAAAACCGCACATTTTCTGGTTGGTGCTTTGGAACAATTTTTATTTTCCATAATATATGGGATAATCCTTCCCATTGACTAAATATTTTTCAGAGGGGTTGAAACCACCAACCAGTTTTGTTGAAGTATTCTTTTTGTCAATACTTTAATTTTCAGCGCCAGGGTAGCCTGCCCCAATAGTCCAAGGTTTTCAAGCGGGAGAACACTACATATCAGCAACTCGGAATGAGTGATTCAAGTGGTGTGGGGTATGGGTCAGGTGATGGGTTACCATACCTCTAGAACATTCTAGAACGGTATACTCAAGATTCAAGAGTAAAGAGGACCAACAAATTGAATTTCCCGGGATCTTCAATTTTTTACACCTTTTTAATGATGTCCGACTTGAATTCTGAGATCTGACACTTTTCCTAGTGAGAGAAACAACCCTACCTACTGGTGCAGAAGATGTTGTGCAGCAAACCTTGCAAACAGGGATATGTTCTCCTCACTTTATGATAAAATAGAGGGATGGCAGCACCATAAATGGTGCCAATCAACATACGATGTAGCAATCTTCAGACTCCCGCGTCAATCGCTTCATTTGTAGTGGTCACGTTCACAGTGCTAATCCCACTTAGTGGCCAGTAACTGGGGTTTGTTCACCCATTTATGAAACATGTTTGCTATTTGTAGGTCCCGTAAATCAGTAAGTTTCCTAATTTCCGGGGTCTCCCACCTTAGTACAGTAAGTTCCCTATTTTTATATGTGATTTCATAGTGATTCTAAGTGGCAAAACTCCCGAACTCCGTCCGTGCTCCGTGCGCTCTCCAGCAGGATCCCCAAGTGGTTGAGCGCGCTGCAGCAAGTTGCGCCCACACTGCAGCTGCGACGATGTGAAGATTGGGGGCCTGCCACACATCTGCTGGAGGGGTGGATGGGGTTGGTGGTGAAGCACCAAGGAATCCTTTTTGTGGGGTTTGTGAACTCACAAAGGTTAGTGAATCAACTGAACATTGCCCCCTTCGAAGTGGGCTGAACTAAGGCACATATGATTCTTGGGGTGAACCACCAAGTAGAGAACCAGTCAAAGGAGGACATGGGAAGAAAAACAACAGCAGAGCAGCTGTGGGTTGACACGATGTTCTCAGTTGAAAGGCAAATGCAAATTGGAAATCCGGTTGGAAGGACTCCCAAGTTCAGTGATACCTAGTGTATCATCAACTAATTAGTGTACTGTATAACAAGTGAATGTACTGAGAAGTGGGACAGGAGCACTAGCAGTGCACCATTTCTGTGGTTTCAGTCATGACATGCAAGGAGTATGCATTTGTTGCGGACTTTATATAAACAGGAATTCGCACACTTGGATACACTTGGAAGTAGTCAAACTTGGGTTCCAGCCTTTCAATATCTTTCGATTTAGGGTTTCAGTCCCAATCTAGAAGCGTTGTCGGCGGGTGGATGCCATACAATTTCCATCAATTTCCTAAAACTTGAATATTGTCTTCATTGAATTGACCCAGCTTTTTCCAGTGGCAACGGATTTTTTTCGTCAACATCCGTTTTTTTTTCTTACCAGGAGGTCCAAAACCCGCCGTTCGCCCGTTCGAGGAGGTGCTGAAAGCCGAACGTGATCCAGAGACAGCCATCTTACAAGTGCCGGGGTGAATGCATTTGGTGCCCTTTTCATGGGTTTGTTTAACGTGATTTCTTATTTTCCCAATGGAACATCCACCATTTGGGGAATCTATAGTGAAGATTTTTGATTTTTTGGGAACCCCTCAAGCAAATCCAAGTTTTGTATCTGGCAAATGGAGGAATATACCAACAACATTTTGGGGCCTTAGGGGCAGATATTCCTTTTGAAGCAATTTTTACTGGTTGGTTCCTTCATGTCCACATCCATTTTAGGGAAAAGCAATAGTTTGGAATAGCCGTCCTTATACTTCGGTTTTGTTTTTAGTGGAACCTACAAATCACCAGCTTTATCAGCTTTATCAGGTATACATCCCCGGTTTTGTTGGTTCATCTCCTAGTTTTGGTTGCTGAAACCGATGGTTTCCCCACCTTTTCGTTAAGGTTTTTGGGACACCGGGTGTGATAGAGATCTCCCAGGTTTAGACCGACGCTGTGGTCTCGGCTCTTGAGGATCCAAGAATTCCCAATAACATATTTGGATATGGAATGATATCTTTATATGGATATTAATATAATATAATATAATATAATATAATATAATATTATATATACAATATAATATATGATATATAACATATGATTCTATATGATATATGATATCACACTAATCATCTAACTTCAATTCCTATTTTCATGGATTCAAATCCCATGACATCCCGAATTTCCAACCCCACTATCCCAGGTGGATGACGACCAACGCTATGGTCCCCTGCTGTTAGAATCACTGCTTCGCGCCATGGGACCGGCCCCGGGAAGGGCCATCGGGGCCGCCACCCAGCACCCAGGCACCCATTAAAAGATGTCAGGATCAATAGGTTTTCCATCTTTTTTGGGAGAGATTTTCTCAAAGTCAGGGGGTTCCTACAATTTCTTTTTTTTAGTGTTCCATCTTTATTTTGGAAGGATATATTGTAGATTTTCTTGCAGGTCTTCTTTTTGGTTTTCACTCATGGCATTACCATTTCCACGCCAAGGCACGCACACACGCACTTGGGAGGGGCCGTGCTGGAAGGCCTGTGATAACTGAGATCTCCGGTGGGAATTTTCGCATCGATCGGGGGGTTGGAATAGGGATTTCACCATCAAACATAGGGATTTCATGGTATTTCACCTGAAAAATTGGATTTTCCATAATTTTACCATGAAAATAGGAATTGAATCCATGAAACGTAGGGATTTTACCGTGAAAAATCGAGATGTTACCACGACAAATGGAGATTTTAGCATGAACCATACCAATTTTACCATGAAATAATGGTTTTTACCGTGAAACATAGGGAGTGAGTCCATGAAAAACCGGGACCTTCCCATGAAAGATAGGAACAAAAAGGTGATTTTACTATCCATTTTTTTTTTCCGCATGAAAAGAGAGATTCAAGCAGTGAAGATATATGAAGATCATGGTTTTTTCGGCTTATGTTTGGAATATGGCACCCATCGATTCTCGATGGATTCTCCCAGTCCTCCCAGGTTTTGAGGGATGGGTCATCCATCAAAAGGGGTAGCATTGACCTTTTGGACATCTGGTGATACGGGAAGAACATGCTTTAAATTGATGAAGTGGAAAAACATCCAGCCTTTTGACGCATGATTTTTTTGAGAAGCCACTGAGAAGCCTATGCCATCCGGTGGTTTCCAAATAGGGAGAAGAACTGGCACACCACCAGGAAGATTGTATGTCGAAGCCAGGATATTTGAGGCTCACACGAATTGTCCCCCTGAAATAAGTTAATCAAACATCGTGATGGACACTCCCGGAAGGAGATTTATAGCTGAGAACATCATCTACATATATAACCTGGTTGGTGGTTTGGAACATTTGGATTATTTTTCCATATATTGGGAATAATCATCCCAATTGACGAACTCATATTTTTCAGAGGGGTAGGTATACCACCAACCAGAATATATATATATATATATATCCATTGCCATGTTAAATTATGCTGTGGTAACTCCCTGGATTAATTGGGGAAATCTTCCTGCAAACCCACTGGGATGGTCATCAAAATCAGCAACGGATAGCTTCTCCGGCTAGCAACCAGCTATGCTCCGGCGGTTCTGAGTCCAAATCATTGGTAGCTTTCCCAAAGTGTAGCGTAGCTGATGTTGCAATTTGTGAATTGCTGCTGGTGTGCCCCTAATTTTGTTGATATGTGGATGGGTCAAAACCTTGTACCCCTGGTGAACATCAAAATAGCTGGTAAATGGATGTTCATCCCACTAAAAATGGTATTAATAGGTATTGATCCATCCCCATATCCTTGTTTTCAATATCCATAAATTCTTTGGGGCCTAATATCATGTGTCAAACATCGTCCCCAGCATCTCAGCGGAGGCGTTCATGGGGTGCTCTTTCGTCGGAAGTTCTTCGATGACGAGATCTTCAACTTCGAGAACTTCTCGCCGCACTGCCGGGTGAGATCCTGAAGCTGGGGAGAGTCGGCGCTTTTCTGGGCGAACTGGGCCGACGGAGTTTTGGATACACAATTTGTGGAAAGTTTCCAAAGGCAATGCTTTTTGCAGGACATCTATGTATGGTGAATCATTGCACATAATCCATATCTATGTAAACAATTGCAGGATAGGAAAGTCCGAAATAAAACGGTGGTGGGAAAAAATGCTTTGAGGCCCTTGGGGATAAACGGCCCATTGACCTCACATACTCACATGGAGGGTTCATGCCCATCTCTTGGTAAACCTTAGTGCATGGCAAGTTAACGTTCGTGGATGTGAGCGAGCTATTTTCTACCAAGAATTACAGTACCCCAGGGTAAACATTTACATATAGATGTGGAAAACCCATATGGTTTCCGAACACAGTCTAATCATGGTTGATTTTCCACATCTATGTTCGTTGACCTTATGGTATCATGATGTATCATGCGTCATTGTCCTTTTCGCACAGCATTTCCCAGTCGAGCGCTCGAGCGCTCAGTTACACGATGACCTTTGGATTTCAGCACACTTGGCACGAAAGGCGCGCCAAGCCACAGGGATTGCCGGGGAATGAGTGGTTCAATGGTTGGCTTAATACATCTTACCCTCTGGTAAACTAACATAGCTATTGAAAATTGCCATTTATAGTGGATTTTCCCATTGAAAATGATGATTTTCGATAGTTATGTTAAATTACCAGAGGTAGTAATACCAAGTTCTTTTCATTGGTGGTACTGGTGTAACCAATTCTTTCAATAGAATTGGTTAAATGGCCTTGGCATCTCAGATTGAAAAAGGAACAGGCCCCCAGCTGCAGGGCATTCTGCGGGAGGTGCTGATCTCGCGGCTGGGCACAAAGGCCTTAAGCTACGGCTTTGGAGAGGCAGGGCCTTTTGAGTGACTTGATGTCGGGGTTGGGGTCCCCATGTCGTGGGGTTGGAGTTGATTCAGAACTACCCTCTGGTTATGACTAACATAGCCATGGAAAATGGCCCTAATCGAAATAGATGGTTTACCTATTAAAAATGGTGATTTTCCATGGCAAACTGTTAGTCATAACCAGATGGTAAAAAAAACCACTAGGGGATTTATGGATGTTGATACCGGGTATCCTGGATGATTTGGATGGGCTCGGGAAGCTACTTGGCTGGTTCACCTCAGTACAACCTTCGGCCCATGCTGAGTGCCTCTAGCAGAGGTAACCCCTTAGCAGGCCTTACCACATCAACGCCAGAATCCACGCTGAAACTAGGGGGTTGGTCTGGAAATTGTTGGGGAAACCAACACCTTTTGGATGTCTCTGACTACGCCAGGATGCCCTATATATGGGCGGAGCTGGGAGCGACAACACCAAGAACTTTTTCCTCTGTCGTTTGCCTGCAGTCTTGGGTTGAATTCGTTGGGAGTGATTTTGTACCCTCTGGTAATTTAACATAACTATGGAAAATCACAATTTTTAATTGGAAAATCCACTATAAATGGCCATTTTCAATAGCTATGTTAGTTTACCAGAGGGTAACTATTGGGAGACCACAACAATGGCAACAATGGATCCATGGTGCTGGTATATATGGTAACATTTACCACTTTTTTACCATCAATATACCCCACATGTTAGCATATATACCATACATGGAACCACAACAATGGGAAAGCTGAAGTTTGCAGTTTGAGCAGCTGATGTCATGACTCCAAACCGAGACGGCTTCAGCTGACGTTCTTCAGTGGATGATGCCATCTCCAGTCTTGTGATGTTCGAACTTCTACCGTAAATTGGGGTCGATCATCCCAGCAGTTCTATGGGGGTCTCGTACCCAATGGGAGCGAGGTTTTAAGAATATGGGGTTGGGGTTCGGCATCTTGTGACAAGCACGGGATATTTGGGTCTGAGTCAGACCTGCGAGTTAACACAGGAGTACTAAACTAGCACAAAAGAACATACTATTTATCTTTTATTATTGTGAATGTATTATTATTGTTGAAATCATTATTACAAATATAACTATTATTAATATCAATAATTATTATCACTACTTTTCATATTGTACTATCATTATACTATTATTAGCCTATTATTGTACTATTGTGAATTATACTACTATCATACTATCATACTATTGATGATTATACTATGATCAATATGATTGTAATAAACTATTATATGACAATTATACTATGATAGCATGATAAATGATAATTAACTACAATTATCGGATTAGTATTATCATGTATTATCATATTATTGATAGATTATACTATGTTTCATAGAATTGGATGATGGGACAAATTACAGGAAACCCCGATCAATTTGATGGTAAAAACCATGGTTTCCGGTTCCGATTTTCCCTTAAACCAATCCATTGATAATTGAAAATCACCACTGACATAACCAACATAACTATTAAACATCACCACTATAATAATAGGTAAATCAACGAACTGTGATATGTTCAGTTTCCTGGGCTCTGACCCATCAGCACTGCAGGTAGTGCCTCTTTACTTCGCGCCTGTCCGAAGCTCTGGGCGCCACAGGCAGTGGAAAAAAATGGAAAACGAGACGGGCGACCCCATCGGATCTCACCATGGCATGCAGTGTAACACAACATTGTTACAAAAAATACCACCAGACAGAAAGTAACCCACATCAATTTTGGCATATTTCGAATGACATTGAAACATCATTTGCCACTTTTCATCCCCAAAAAGATCGAAACGTAAAGCATCATCATTTTGTTCATGGGATTGACGAATTCGGCATGATAAAATCAGAACCAATCCATGGGATGTTGATATAGTCTAGTTATGTTACCTTTTTAAGCCTTTATATATACGTATATATATATATATTATATGATTCCTTCACCACTGATCAATTATATATATATATATACACACATGTGTCTAAATATGGACATTATTACGTAGTTAGTCTGTATGCTTACTGTCGTTTGTCCGTTTCTCCCACGACACTCGGGACCTCGCTGAGTCGCTGTAAATGGTGAGGAGAATGGTTGGTAGGGGGCAGTATTCCCAACATGGTGAACATTTGGGGATGGGTCAAAACCCTATCCCCCTGGTGAACATCAAAATAGCTGGTAAATGGATGTTCATCCCCCTAAAAATGGTATGTATAGGTATTGATCCGTAGCCATTTGAGATTATAGTACCCTCTGGTAAACATACAAAAAACTATGGAACATCACCATTTTAGAGCTGGGTAAATCAACTATAAATGGGCAAATTGTTAAATTGCCAGAGGGTAATTGCCCAGATGAATTATGTGCATCAATTGATATCTCATTTGTTCCGCAGCAAAAAGTCCGTCATCATTTTTGGTCCATTGAAGTTGATTCTTTCAAACGCATCGAACTAGTTCGATATATCTAGCATAAGCCACAGTTTACTTGGAACTTCCAGTTGTAAGTGGATTTTTGGAACCATAGTTAATTTTGGGTGAATTTCAACTTCTTGGGCTTTCAATTATTTTCTCATCTTTTCCCGCGTTCAACCGTTCCGAACCGTTCCGAACTTCCAAGCCCCGTTCCCCCGGAACCCGCTGGCAGACGCGTGTGGCCTTGGTGGTGGGTGCCAAGCATTGGACCTTGCGAGGCTTCAGGCGCTTGGGCGGCGTGGCGCAGGCGGCCTACGTCTATGGCAAGGCGAATGGGGCCATGGGGATATCGGGGGTAGGTAGGGGAATGTATGAGCAACAATATATAAGTACATAAAACAGTACATATAAGTTAGGAAATAGATTAGGAAATGTATGATCTTAACTATTCTGCCGGTTGGAAAACCTTTGAGTTTCCACAAGTATTTGGATGTTGATCCCCGCTCCTTTGGGGTGACATCCGGGTGTTTCTCAAAATTCGGTTTCCCCAAAAATCCAGTGGTTTCCCCCAAAACAAAACCCATTGGTTTCCCCAAAATCATTGGCTATTAGTTTCCCCATGAGAAAGATGGGGATGGGTCAAAACAATATTACATTTTAGTTATATAGTTATTATTATTATTAGTATTTTTAATGGTTGTCATGAATGTAACTCATCAACCATATAGATAACAAACCAAAGTTCATTATTATTATCATCATGAATGGGTTTGTTATCTACCATCTGGTTATTTAACATAGCCATGGAAAATCACCATTTTTGATAGGTAAACCATCTATAAACGGGCCATTTTCCATGGCCAATATTAAATAACCAGAGGGTATATGAACTATTTGGGGGCAGAAACTCATCAACCAGGTCGACTCGGTGATGCCTCACAGCACCTTGGATGTGCCGCGAGGTGCCAAGCATGGGAATGTTTCATGGGGAAACCCTTGGTGAAAAGAGATGTTTGGAAGTGTAGGCATCAAGTGGCTGCAGACCAGCTTATGTTGCGCATGTTTCATGCTGTTTTGTTCATGCAGATGGCCTGGAGGGACTCCGATTCGAAAGCGCATGGTGGGCAGCAGCCGAGCTGCCAGACCTTGAAACGCTCGGTGTGTTTCAACAGGAAAAACAAAGGTCGAGTCAAATTGAATGCTCAAAGCGATCTCGGAATCCATAAACAGCACATGCAAACGCACAAACAAGGGAAATCAAGATGTGTGTTCGACAATGAGAAGATGATCCCGGTGATATTTTTCCAGATAGACATGGGTTTATGTTTGTACTGTTCATTTTGGATAGGAGTGAATGATGAGTGATGTTTAATGATTTTTGTGACCACTTCATTTTTTTGGAACAACTTCTTTCTACCTTGAAGGACCATCTCGCAATATGTGTAATTTTTCTATGGAGATACATGGAAATGCAAAAACAAACGTATATCTCATTGATGACTCCGCGATGATTTTATGGCTTGTTTCAGCCCACATCTCCAAATGGCTGGCCTTGTTTCAGCCATTAGGTGAATGAAATCCCATGAAATCCCTACAGGATGGGCTCCCCCAGTAATAAGTTGATTTATAAACCATTATAGCCCCATGAAAACTATAGTTATATCAAGTTATATCTACCATAAACATTCCCATAAACCCAATCGAATTCAGACACACCAAATTCAACTGAAGGCGAACTCGACCGGGGGAAAAATCCCTTAAATCATCTGTATCTGCGTGAAATCGTAGAATTTCCCGACAAAATTTCCCAGGAATTCTCCAGATCTCTGGCTGGTCATTTTCCCAAAGGGCTCATCCCGAAACCGGCGCAGGTCGTCGTTTCAGCGTGGGACCATGGCATCAGCCCGTGGAGGTCTTCCTGGGGGCGAAGTCCCTGGCGGAGGCGAAAGAAGGACGAAATCTCTGAGAAAAGATGGGGATTGTACCATGAAAACCTGGGATGGCTACCCTCTGGTAATTTAACATAACTATTGAAAATCACCTTTTTTAATGGGAAAACTCACTATTTCTATGGCCATGTTCAATAGCTACGTTAAATTACCAGAGGGTACCATGAAAAGATGGGGATTTAGATGGGATTTTAGGTGGGGGCCGTGAATCTGTAACTGTTATAACTAACAACTTATTCAAGCAATGATAAAACTAATTAACTAGTAGCTACTCTCATGGTTATTAAATGTTAAAACATAAGAACTGATTAGGGTGATTAACTCATAACTCATAACTGATTAGGGTCAACAACTACATGACTGACCAGGGTTATTAACTAAAAACTGAGGTCAACAACTAGTATCCGTTTGGGGTTATTATAAAAATATCTGATGGGGTTTTCCTCAAGGCTTGCTGGTGGTTAATCAACCTTAAGGGTACCCCAGTTCGCCAGATATTAGTTATTAGTAAAGAACGCATGCGGAAATTCCGGACATGGGTTGAATCAGGGGGGGGTATAGCATTTATGCAGCATAGCAGTGAGCTACGAACGTTTAGAAACCAGTGGATTTGTTGAGGTGTTGAGGCTGATTTTCGATGTTCCCATCTGGGAATTCCACGGATTCCACCAATCATGGGGAGGATGATCATGAAAAACATCTGGCAGAGGGCCTGGCAGTGGGCATTGGGAAAGGGAACATGGTGATGTTCCTAATGTTCCTCAAGCAACTCCAAGAACTTTTGCCCTTGGGGATTCTAGTCTGGTTGTGGAAAATCCATGAAAATTGCTCTTTGTCGATAGGACAATAGGTTACGGTTTTTGCAGCACCAAAAGGTAAGGCCCCCTCAGGTCATAAGTTGGTTTATAAACACATTAACATCCATTAACTATAGATATCTAGTTCGTTATATCTACCATAAACCATAGAATTCAGCCACTTGTAAGCCACTAGAGTTCAAGATATGTCCCCCCCCAAAAAACCCAACCACTTCACGACGAAGTCAGGCGTTGGAGGTGGCCTTGAACTTTGAAGAGGAGCCACGGCGCAAAGCGGGGTGCATTTCAATGGGAACATCTGCTGTCAGCAGCTATTCAGTGGTTTAATAGTGGTGATGTTTAATAGTTATGTTGGTTATGTCAGTGGTGATTTTCAATTATCAATGGATTGGTTTGTTGGGGAAAATCTACAGGAAACCATCGATTTTCCCATTAAGCTCATGGGGTTTTCCTGTAAAATTTGCCTTAAACCAATCCATTGAGCTATAGATTTTCCCGTGGATTTTCCTATGGTTATCTATCAATGTATGTTCCGCCAAGAAAGGTGGTGCCCCCTGAGTTATTTTGTTGGCTTATAAACTCATAAAAAATACACATAGATATCACGATAAACCCAACAGTCAAAATCAACCCAGCGGAGTAGGGGGCACCACCTTGTATAGTTGCTAAGTGGGATGGAGCATCAGCTTGGAGTGGGGCAATTTTTGTTTGTTTCACGATTTTAGTATAGTTATTCGAGCAACCTGACTACCATAATATGTATATATACAATGTTCAAGTCTCGGCATCACATCCTTCCAAACAAAAAACATATATATATATATATATTATACATATTTATTATTTATGTTCTTTTGCAGTTGGTACTTAAAGTTCACCATGGATGTGTCAGTTTCTTTTCTGCTGATGTCTAAGACAGCCTGCGCCCAGGACGCCTCCAGCGTTATCGTTTTCTTCTCCGACGTGCCATCGAAGGGCCTGAAGAAGGTGGTCAGCACGCCAGTTGGATGGCGGGACATGGCAAGCGATCCTAGAATCTACCCTCTGGTTATGTCAAGATAGCTATGGAAAATGGCCATTTATAGCTGATTTACCATTGAAAATGGTGATTTTCCATAGTTTTTTGTATGTTTACCAGAGGGTACATGGGTGTCTGCAAATGGTGTACATCCCCTAGAATTTTCCATAGGGAAAATGTGGGAAAATGATGATTGACAAGTGGATTGTACCGGGTACCGGCAATCTCAAGCGATCCCACCATTGCCTGAATTGGTGCCACCAGGCTTGGTTGAAGGATGACCAGATTCAAAACTCTGGGGCTTTCTGTAAATTTTCCTTTTATTTCCTTTGAATCTCTTCATTTTCAGGGCAGATTCCTGAAATTTGCCAAGTTTCTGAAAGGTGGCACCCCTAGATAATAAGTTGGTTTACTAATCCGTCTGACTGTAGTTTAAATATGTTTTAATCAAAATAAATCCTAGTCAACCTAGCTATCCAGGAGCTTAGCTAACTATGGGGCACCATCTTCTACTCACACCGTCTGAAGACCGCCTCCCTTCAGGTCAAAGACTTGGTGCGCTGCGTCACTTCGTTGAAGCCGCACCAAAGTCGCCAAAGCTGCCGCCATGCGAACGGCGTGGCCTTTTGGAGGCCATGATTTGTTTTTGTTTTTTTTTTTTTTAAATCTGAAGAAATCAACATGATGTGTTTAGATAATTATGATGCTGATTGGTGGTTTGGAACATTTTTTTATTTTCCATAATATATGGGATGTCATCCTTCCCATTGACGAACTCATATTTTTCAGATGGGTTGAAAGCGCCAACCAGGATGGAATGCTCAACCATTAAAAATCACGGACTCTGTCTTTTGTTTACCCTCTGGTAATTTAACATAGCTATTGAAAATGGCCATTTATAGTGGATTTTCCCATAAACAATGGTGATTGTCCATAGCTACGTTAAATTACCAGAGGGTAATCTGTTTTCTCCAGTTGGAATGACTGGCAGCTGTACGTGATGTCTCAGAATCCATAGAGTTGATGTTAAACCTTCAGGCATGCGGCCTATCCTGCTGATCGCATAGGAGGCCCAGTGAGCCTGTCCCGACTTGTGGAAAAAACCACGGTGTTTCCTATGGCTTTTCCCCAGAAAACGCCGGTCACATTAGTCCTTCAATAGAGAAGGACTCAATCCAAATCTGCCCCCCTGATCTACAGCATTGAAAGAATCTGATTTGAAATCTTCCACATGCTATCGAGATTGTTGAAGATGTCTGACCGTTTTTTATTTCAGAACATCTTTGACTTTCATAAAATTCTTGGCCCTAGATTTTGGAGGATTTTTTTTGAGATCCCAAATCTTAGGTGAGTCAACAGGGAGTAAAAAAGAGTTGCATCCCAGTTAAAACTATTAAAGGGATATATTAAAAGGATAAAACGATTTCTCTAGGCACACGGTTTGTTTGTTTGTTTGTTTGTTTAACCTACCATTTTGGGGTCACATCTGTTTTTGTTTTTTTTTTAAAGAAATGTATTAGTCACACTATGCCACAGATGCAGCATGTGGGATGGCAATGGAATGTCACCAGACCCTCTGTCTGCCCGAGGCGCGATTTTCCTGCCGAAATATAGCGAGGACTTTCACGCCTATCAGCGAGGCAGAGATGTGAGTTGAATGTCACAACCGAAGCTGGAATGATAAGAATTGGATTCGGGGAATTCTTCCAGAAGCGGAATTTTTCAGCTTCCTGAATGATTCTGATTATTGTTTTTACCCAGGATGTGTTGAAGCTTAAGATCTTCATCACAATTGAATCATTGTTTCAAAAACCATGACACACACGTTTGGTGCTCAAAACTGTTTTACAGCAACCCAACGTTGCTGTTGGGTTTCGTTAAGACCGAGCCGGGTGGGAGTTGGCCGAGTTGCCCCAGTTGGTGTTTCTGATAAGATCGCCCCCATGGATCAATGATCTGAACTTGACAAGTAGCCTCTGGTAAACATAAAGAAAAGATACCCTCTGGTAAACTAACATAACTATGGAAAATCACCATTTTTAATGGGAAAACTCACTATAAATGACCATTTTCAATAGCTATGTTAAATTACCAGAGGGTAGAACATCACCATTTTGAATAGATAAATCAAGGATTTCTATGGGGTATTTTCAATAGCTATGTTAAATTACCAGAGGGCACACTCTTTCCTATGCTATGCTGCCTATGCTTATGATTTGGATATCTATCTGAGTATTGTCATCGTTTGCAAATGATTACTATGAAATATTTTAACTTCAAATATGATTTAAATGAGCATAATGATCATCACCACTGCTATTAGTGGTATTGTTATTATTGCAACTATCATTATGATTAATATATTTGTATTACCTTTTTTATATACAGTAGTGGATTTACCTATTCAACATGGTGATTTTCTATAGTTATGTTAGTTTACCAGAGGGTAACATGAACTTGTAAATATAAAGTGACCAAACGGGCGACCACTGGCGACCACATAAAAAAAAAAACAATGGGATGGGAACACACAAAGTAAACACAGGTGAAACAAATGGAGGAATCAACGGTTCACATGTGAACACCAATCCAATCGGATTGATGGGTAAATTTTCGTCATCCCAGTGGGGATCTTCCATGGACCATGAAGCGGAACAAAGTCGGAGTCAACTCTCTGGGTAAATTATAACGACCTCACTGTCCTCCCTCACTGGGAATAATGGTTAGATTGCGGGAAATCATCCCCAAATGGCCCAACTATTCAGGTTAGTGAAATATTCTAATTTACCCAGAACTCTGCTGCTGTGACTTTGGAAGCCAAACTATGACCCAACAAAAACAAAGTCCGGAGTGATTCGACCACCCCAAGTATCGTCACGCCCCAGTTTTGTTCAAGTCTCATTATACTCAATTCAACGACAATCGATGATCATGCGATAAATAACCACTACATACCACTACTATATATATATATATGAACCTTACAACCCCATACTACTGTATAGTAATCACTACTGGAAATAATTGATATACACAACCCATATAACTCATTAGTCATTGGATTGGTTTAAGGGAACATCTACAGGAAACCATTGTTTTTACCAGTAGATATGGGGTTTCCTGTACATTTTCCCTTAAACCAATCCAATGATAATTGAACATCACCACTGACATAACTAACATAACTATTGACAATCACCACTACAATGATAGGTAAATCAACGAACTAAGAACCACCTGAAATCCTCAACTTTTCTGCCTCCAGGCCTTTGGTGGCGCGACCTCACCGGAGATTGGCACGTCTTCGCGGCCACACAGCGGGAACGCTTCGAACTGCTGCAGATGCATGGCCGGGAGGACGGCGTGATGAGAAAATGATGAGTCCGGATGTGAAGAAATGATACCCTCTGGTAAACTAACATAGCTATTGAAAATGGCCATTTATAGCGAGTTTTCCCATTAGAAATGGCGGATCTTTCCATAGCTATGTTAAATTACCAGAGGGTAAGAACTGTGAGACAGGTATGGGTTTCATGATCAAAACAACACTATTTTTGGTGTTTTTTTCCCACCTGGCAGGTGATGGTCTCCAGATATAACAGTACATCCCGCCGGCCGGCACTATAGGGCGAGCTTCTCAGCGGTAAAAACCAGACCCCAACACCAATGCCAGATACCCTCTGGTAATTTAACATAGCTATGGAAAATGACCATTTTTAATGGGAAAATCCACTATAAATGGCTATTTTCAATAGCTATGTTAGTTTACCAGAGGGTAAAATGCCAGAAAACCATGTCAGAATATATGCCAGATAAAATGTCAGAGTGTCACATAGAATGTCAGATAGACTGCCAGATCATGCGACAAAAATGCCCGAATATATGGCAGATAGAATTCAGAATATATGTCAGGCAAAATGTCAGAGGGATGTCACCAAGTGCAAGTGGGGCTTTCATCATCCAAAAGCAGGAACTTTGAAACCAAGACGAGGATAGAACTAAGACTGGGGAGTTGGCCGGGAAAATGATGAACAGATAAGCAGCGTTTTGTGCACGTGTGTTTCACCGCTTTTTTAGGGGCAATGCAGCCATAAATGATTGCCGTGGGGATGGCGCAAGTGGGATTTAGTTGATCTGGCAGAAAGGGGTGAACAAACTCGATTGAGACGCAGGGTAAGCCAATTCGGCACCCTTTGGCAATGCTATGGAAACTAACGATTTTCTGTGTGTTATTGATATATAGGTAAATCATCGAACTACATGGTCGGACGGTGATAGATGGCTGTATGGTTTCGTGCACCATCATGTTGCCTTTGAAACACTTTGATCATTGGTGAAGTGGTGAAATCATGTAAAATCCGCATACTGGCCATGGCGAAATGGACATTTAGGGTCAAAGTGGCATGTTCCTATCTTTACGTGCCATTTTTTGATGTCCACAAAAATACTTCAGTTGATACAGTCTACTAGCTATAGTGTAGCATGACATGCATGTGGAAATGAAAGAGAACGTCCAGTAGCGTAGCATGACTTGCATGTGGAAGTGCAAGAGAACGTTATAGAATGTCCAGTAGGGGAGCATCACGTGTGTGTGCAAATGCCGTTGAACATTATTGCCCGACCCCACTCCACCCGAACCCCAAACGGCAAAACAGAACACAAAATTCGATGAGTCGAGCACGAAAATTCCCAAAAAGCGCGCTCCTGTGACGCCAGACACCCCCGTCCAGCTACATGCACCATCTCATGACACACGGCTACCAGAGGGTATATCATATATCCCAGTAGATTAGAATCCAATGAAATCCGGCAGCATGAAGTTGGATTCTAATTATATGATATTATATGTGGTGTACACCCCATATCTGATTATTATATATACCCCTATATTTTCAGTAAATTATATACCATATATCATACACCGTACACAAAAAAAATCATCAACGCGTTGACATTTAAAGCCCTGGCAGCCCATGGCAACCCTGGAATCATCCCATGAAAACCATCGGATTGTTGGCAGCTACCCTCTGGTAAACCAACAGTTTGCTATTGAAAATGGCCATTTATAGTGGACTTTCCCATTGAAAAATGGTGATTTTCCATAGCTATGTTAAATTACCAGAGGCTACCAATCAGCTACGATAAATTCATGGGATGATCCTCCCAATGTCTACCGTTGGGGTTGGGTCCTCGCAGGATGCTACGGTTCAAAATTGGTTCGCTGCATCCCTCTCCATGCATCGGCGAGTTGTGTCTGGGCATAGCGATTTGAGATGGCAGCTATGGTGCCAGGGGTGGTTAGACGGTGCGGGTTGGGTGGCCAAAGATGGATGTGATTCATGATGCAACCAATAGAGTCTTATAGAGATTGTTGCTATTTTGCCAACAAATATGTGTACATCTAAGAAAGACACGTCACGAAAACTAGCTTCTGGTGGCTGGAGTCGCTCTTGCTTGCGCAAGGGTTCGCGGAGGGGCAGCATTGCCAAGTATCTAAAAACTTCGCAGTTCTTGAGCCCACGCAATGGCAATAAGTGGGTTTTGTGTGAGTTGAGATGTTTGTTGTGACTCTGCTCTTTGTTGATATTGTCTATGTTCCAAACTTTTGGACAAATTTGTGTTATATAATAATATAATCAATGGCTTCCCCCTAATATCAGACACCCCAAAACCATGGTTTAGTATATATGGATATGTATGGGTTTTACACCTGGAAGGGGAGGATTCGTTGGCTCTTCATCCCCAAGTTCCCATGGCACAGTTTGAAGCCTCGTCTTCATTGAGATGGCAATAACATGAGGGCCCATGGCCTATCCCGCATTCGACAAACTGGGTTTCTATGGATTATGATCACCATCACCATACCACTCATATTCATATTCATTAGTATAATACGATATAATACAATATAATGTAATGTAATATAATACAATATATTAAATTAAAATAAAATATAATAAACTATAGTTTAATATAATGTAATATAGTATATTATAATATAATATAATATAATATGATATAATATAATATAATATAATATAATATATTTGTTAGCATACAATATATTTTGAATATCACAGTATGATACATATGTATCTATTATATAATATATTATGATATAATGTAATATAATCTAATGTAATGCAATATTGTATAACCCACAATACACAATGTACAATTTATAAATACATATATATTATTATATAGAATATATATATACACACTATATGTATATATCAACACATCCCATATTACATGTTTCGCACCTCCTATGATCATATCTTATCCCCCGACATCACAGAAACTCACACCCTTAGGTAGCCATCTTATCTGTGGTGCTGGCGCCCAAAGTGGTGCTGCCACAACTTTTCCATCCGCCCAAAGCTTGGCGGAACTACATCGCCGTGAAGGCTGCGGCGGCATGAGGGATATCTCCGGGTTGGTCTAGAAAATTACGGGAGTCACTGGAGGTTTAACCCTCTAGCAATGGTAGTTTTTCTTAGTTTTATATGGTGAAAACATGTGAAGAATAGGGATAATTTTATGGGAGAATAGAGGGAAATCATTGGCTATTGATTGATATACCCTCCAGTGTGATCAAACGTGGCTGGGAAATCCCCGAACTAAATGGAGGTGTATAGCTTTGTTCGAATCACCTTTCTGAAAGAGTTTTTTCTCGATGGTGGCTTTTCCATTGCCATGTTTGACTACCAGAGGTTTTTTCGTTTTTTTTCTCCCATATTTCCCCACCTTCGAGGTGAAGGTCAGCCCTTCCTGTAGCGAGGGCATTATGTACCGTAGCCTCCAGTAAATTAGCATAGACAATGGCATTTTTCGGGGTTGGAAGATGAGTGAATTCATGGGTTACCCTCTGGTAAACATACAAAAAGCTATTGAAAATGGTCATTTATAGTGGATTTACGCATACAAAACGGTGATGTTCCATGGTTATGTTAGTTTACCAGAGGGTATCTTCAGGGTCTATCTTAATCTACCAGAGGGTCATTGGGGATATACCAGGTTTCGTCACGGATCAGCCAGGCGCATCGTCGAACACGGCACGCCGCTTGCGTGCCGAGGGTGAGCGCCATGCGTTTCAGGTGCGCCGCCGGAGCTCGCCGAAATGCGTCAACCGTGGCGAGTTGGGAATTTGTCAATGAGAAAATTTGTGATCGAAATGAATAATGTCAACCCCGGATGAGACTAAACCATGGTTTATGACAATTAGGAGGGTATTCCCCCAAGAGTCATGATCTGATACTTTTTTTTAATGGTATTCCCCCCAATTAAACAACCGTAAACGGGGTTTATTCATCCAGGGTTGACA
>Ga0126342_10001529_pt1 | contig 32892 bp, 20 predicted proteins | sample Cyp1metagenome_FD_92528 | JGI IMG/M metagenome (GOLD analysis project Ga0126342, IMG submission 92528) | Coral microbial communities from Lord Howe Island, Old Settlement Bay, Australia - Cyphastrea 1 metagenome | ecosystem: Host-associated > Invertebrates > Cnidaria > Coral ...
CCAGCAAGCAGTACCTGGCACCCACGTTGAATATGAATGTTGAATGACCGCCATGTGGTGAAAGTCTTAAAACAAAAACGACATTGAGGCAATCCATTCAGCATGTACTTGGTGTGGTCAGCATTGGTCTGTCGATTCATGCGTGTACCATGCACAATGGTGCAGTGTCTGCGGAAACTTGCAACATCTGTAGCTCTAAATGGACAAATGTTACATTGATAAATAGGCTCAGGGGGCAAGTCTCCCTCAGGGAGGTCTGTGACGGGCACGGCTGAGCCTGTATGCAAATGCATTTCCAGGCAAGCTTTGGGTTGATGCAAATGACTCCAATCAAGGTGGTGCACAATGTCACTGCCGGTGGCATACAAGAGTCTTTGAGAGGCCGACTGCAGAAGGGTGTCCACAGTTCGAATGACCCACTCAAGCGGCAAAGCAATCCCTTGTCTGTGAAGTGCCTGTTGGTGACTGTCTCCAGTGTGATAGGCATGGTTGCCCAGGATTTGTCTAAGCATGCTATACATGTGCTGTTGCAGCTTGCTTATGCCTAGGGGGGTGATGCCTATGGCACACAATCCATAACTAAGTACTGGATATACACATGTGGCCCACAGTTGGAGTCGCTGCTGTCTCGGTAAGCCGCGTTTGCCCTTGAGCCATCGACTCAGTCGTCCAAAGGCAATTCTGGACAGTTGAATGCGGTGCATCATGGTTTGATCCTCCATGTGTTTGTACGACATCACAGCGCCAAGGTAAGTCACTTTGTCATGCACAGGTAGCCAAATGGTGGGCTTATCAGTGGCTGGCAGCAGGAGCCATTCTTTTCCATCTCTGTAGGTGGTGAGGTTGGCCCTCAACTTCCGGTGAGCAGTGCCAGTCATGGCAAGGAGCACAGTGCATTTGGCTGAGTTGATGGTCATTCCATGTTCTTGCAGTAAATCCAGGGTGATGCGGATCTTGGCCAATAGGGCTTGCAAATCATTACCAGAACAAAAAACATCCCCCATTTGTCCATCGTCTGCGTAAATGTTGAGGCAACGTTGGGTCCAGTCTGGACCGGTGCGGTGACTCAACTCAGTCAAGAAAATCAGGATGTTCAGGTTCCACAACAGGGGCGCAGCTTTACACCCCTATCGGAGGCCACGGCCGACAGCTATGGGTTCTTCTACTCCATTGGCAGCAAGGTGATATCGCGTATCTTGATGCCATTGAATGAGAAGTTGGGCAATAGGCTGTGGTACTCCTAAGGTGGCTAGCTTGGAAAAAAGTCTGGCCCTGTTGACCATGTCAAATGCCCGTTCAATGTCCAAGAAAACCCCAATACCCCCTGCAACCCGGTACCTAATGATCTTTTGTTCCCTTGAGAAAAGTGTTGACCGTTGCATGGCCAGCATGGTGCGCACCGCACGGCAATGTTGTGAAACCCTAAGTAGGGCATCTTGTGTGGATCGCCATGGGAGATAAGACCAAAGTGGTAGACAAGTCAGTCCAGGCAACATGGCATGTTGGGCTTTGGAAGCAAGTATACCTACCAGGGTCTTACCTAACGGTTCTTGGAGCGCCAAAGGGCGCAATGCTTTCGGGTGCACTGGAGGTTTATTTGGTTTTGGGATAAGTAAAATCCAGCTATCTTTAAACCACCGGGTTAAGTATGGGGTATTACCTTCCCACCATTGACACAAGGTGGAATACAAGGCAGGTGCAATCTGTGTTGCCAAGGATTTCCACCACAATGCCAGGCGCGCAGGGTCGTGCAACCGCCTTGGTGGCAGGTATCTCTGTCAGAGCCCGTGTCAGCTCGGTCAAGGTGAAGGGCATGCAGGTCAATGGTTCCTCAGGCGCAGGAAAATGGCTGGGTCAATGCCAGGTTTCTGCAATGAATTGCTTGGGCATTGCCGTTTCTTCCATAGGGCTGGCAATCTGTCCATGGATATTCCTCAATTGCATTCTACGGCGTGGTTGTTTCGGTGAGTATCGATTGATGATCTGGAAAAGTGAATGGGAATCATGCTTTTGGGCAGCTGCCTGGGCACTTTCGATCACCTCTTGAAATCTAAGCTGTCGGACCTGCACAGCGCGTGTCCTCGCAGCACGTTTCAAACGTTGAAACCTGGCAAGATGAAACCAAGCCTGCACAACATTTCTCAGTGTAGGTTTCGTGAGTGCAAGCATGAGTTTCCGGTGTTGCCACTTATTCCAAACATGTTGCAATGTGTCAGGGTCATGCTTGTTGCTGGATGGTTCATGGCAAGGAAAAAATCTCGTGAATGTCTGACATGCAATGTGATGCCAATCTGAAATTAAATCTGGATCTGAGGGCTGTGCTTGTTCAAAACGATGCATCAGGTGCTGGGTCGTCTCATGCAGGAATTGCTGCCAAACTTCAGACTGGGTTCGATAGGCCAAATGGCCCTGTCGTCTTTGTGTCTGACCTATGGTGGTGGTGCTTGGCTCGCCACTTGGTGGGATCCACAGTTTACGCAGTTGCCCAATCATTGGGGCATGACCAGTGGAGCCACAGAATGGTGCATCCCAGGCATATTTGACCTGTTTGGCTAAGCCGTCAGCCACATTCTTCCTGGTAATTATGTAGTCAATTCTGGAACATTTTCCATCATGAAAAAATGTTGGGCCGAGGCTAGGGTCCCACGTGTTCAAGGCCACAAGTCCATGGGCTCGGAGAAGAGACATGAACCTTCCGTTGTCCTCATGTTGGGCACCCTGAACTAACTGTTGATCCCATCTGAAAGAGGCTGGTCCTGCATGTGAATGGCATTGCGGTAAATTTGTATTGAAGTCTCCGGCAAGACACAGGATGTGTCGGGATGCAAGCCCGTGCAGAAGACCGTCCAAGGCATTCCACCAAGTGTGTCGGTCAAGTTTTCTCTGGTGCCCAGTGGCTTGCGTGTATTGATAGCAGGCTATCACATCAACACTTCTCTGCGGCAGTTGCAGTTGGACGTGTATGAGGCGACCTGGTGTGACAACCCTCCATCTGAGTTGATGTGCAGTGCATAGTCTGCGAGAGACTAAGCATAAAACTCCAGCACCACGTTGGGAGGCAAGTCCAGTATGGACATGTAGCCACTGGCTGTCCATCCAATCATTTTCAAAGGTCATTCTTGTTTCACAAATTACCGCAAGCTCAATCTGATTGGCCTCAAGCCAAATTTCGATCTCATCAAGTTTAGAGGAAGTGAGTCCTCCCGCATTCCAGTTAAGGATACGAAACTTTCTGTGATCTTGATTGGATCGATTGCATCGGATCAGTGACTGCGGTTGTGATGTTTTGGGACTCTTTTCAACAGGCACTGGCATTTTCTGCAAACATCTTGGAAAATCGCGTGGTTCAAAACATCTGCCTCTGTACCACGCAATACCTTGTGTACACGCACGGGCATATGCCCTCTTGATGCTTCGTTTGGTCACTTGTCTTTGAGCAGGATGCCAAGGGATAGCATATGAGCTGATTTCTGGTCGAGTGTCATGTTGCTTCGCATCTGCATTCTCTTGGAGTCCTTGAATCCATGGTTCAGATGCTTCAGCGTCTTCCATGACAAAGACGCAACCCTCACCCCTGGTAAGCGCAAAAAGGAAATATGTGCTCAGCAGGAATACACTCAGAATCCAGTGAAAAAGTCTCTTACTGAGCCAATTGGTGCGGTGCTTACCCCTGGACTTGGGACCAGGATTGCCACTGTGCGGGAATATTTTGGCCGATGCAATTGGCTGCAGATGTGCCGCAGTGTGTTGTTTTGTCCTGTATTGTCGATCCAAAATTGTAGAATCAGTGTCAAAAATAAAATGAATGATGTTCTGTGCGCAGCCAACAAAATTTGTAAAATGGAAATCGACGTACTCAAGGGCAGTCAAAGCCAGCAGGAGTAGTCCAAAAAATTGAAAATTGAAAAACGCAAGAATTTCAGCTAAATAAGCTTCAGTGAGTGCTATTCTCCACCAGTTCAGTCTCCGGAGCAAGAGCCAGAGACTCACAAGCAAAACGCAAATGCCAGTGAGAGCAAAACACCCAGTAGCAAGATAATCAGCGCTGTCTGCAGCAGTGTGCTGCAATTGCTGATCAAGGTATCTCAGGTGATCGGAATAACTTGGTAGACCTGTCAATTGCAGCTGAATGTCAAAAAAGTCCAATGCTTTGATGAAGCAGCTGTCACTTAGGCCAGAAAAAGTTGTTCGGGAGCCAACCCCGCAGTTTGTGACAGCTGCCAACTCGTATGGGTTCCAGACTCCACAAAACAGGCCAGTGAGATCTCCGTGGGAGCCAACCCCGTAGGAGGATGTTGCAATCTGTCTCCACCACCAATTCCAGAGTGCGTTTTGAGCAAGCAAATCTCGTTTAATTGTTGTCCAATACGGAAAAAATTCTCTGCGGTCAAAAATAAGGCCAGTGAAAAATTCTTGGGAGCCAACCCCGTGTAGAAAATAATTTATTGCAGCAAACGTGAAACCTGAGGTAGCAAAAATGTTCTGCGCAGGGCCAGTGAAAATGATCAAAAGGGAACCCACCCCAATCTTGTCAGCTTGTATCCTCCAAAACGGAAGCAATGGTGATATCCTGTCAGTGGCAACACTCCCAAGGCCAATGTCTGAGATTCGGGAGCCAACCCCGCAGTGTTGGGAGGTGTTGCCACAGTGCGGTTGTGTAAATCCAAAATGAATTAAGTTCAAGCCGACACGCAAGCTGGAATTTGCTACAATGTATTGCTCCGAAATGTCACTGAGATGTCCGAGGCCAGGAAGTTGCAAAACTCGGGAGCCTACCCCGCAGTGTCGGACAAACTCAGTCTGTTGCCAATGAACCCCAAAATCCAGTCCAAAGGTCTGATTGGGTCTTTCAGTCAGGGAGCCCACCCCTTTTCCAGTCGCCTGCAAATTGTTGTCCAACACAGAATGATCAGATGGTGGGATCTCTCGAATGTGCAGACCAAGGAAAATGAATGTTGCAACCCAACAAAAAAGGTGTTTTCGCGCGCCAGCAAATGTAGTCGTCGTCGTTTCAACAGGAAGGCAGCAGAAAATTTGCAGCCCGGTCAGCCAGGTTTGATTCAGGTAAAATTGGTTCCAAGGCTAATGATTGGAAAAGAAAAAGTGCAATCACGCAGCTGCAACGAGGATGCAAAATGGCTGAGGCACAGAAATCACAGGCACGGAAAGGGTCGACCGAAACAAAACAGGCAAAACTCTACACCGTCACGGCACTTGACAGCCACGCTCGTGGTGGCAAAGGGGTTTGTGTGTGTGTGTATGTGACAATGTTGTATCTGACGATGCGGTGTCTGGAAGTTGTTTGTGTGCGTGTGGGACAATGTTAATGTTGTGACAGTGTTGTTGGAGGAGGCGGAGGCAGAGGAGGGCGGAGGAGCTGGCAGGATGCAGAATAACACAACAAGAACCGTTACAATAATGTTGGAAATTGTGGAAAATGTATGCCTGTTATACCGTGTGCCGAATTTGCCTGTGCCCTAAATGGGCCATGTAGACAACGGGCATGTAGGTGTCACTTCCTCACTCTGTCGAAATCATTATATAATCATCAATCCGTGTCTGCAACACGGCATTGTGAAGCGAGTGATGCAACTTGTTTGTTTGAACAAATCTGCGTTGGTGGTACTTGATTTTGAAACCCGAAAACGCTTGCATCACAGCAAAACCTGAAACAAGGCCTGCCATTAGCACATGGTGTGCATTCTGCGTGTGGGCAATCTTCGTGCTTACTGGAACGCATGTCTGTTGGGGCATGCCATGGTGGTCACATCACCAACACAATGACGATCGGCGATGTTCACTTTCATATCCATTTGGGTAGCTGCTAGCTGTCAGGGCTGCCACTGTCGGGCAAGAGAAAGCAAAGAAAACAAAACCATGCACTGTACAACTTTAGCAGGACTTGACGGGTTTCACCTGTTTTGAAGACGGGGAATGAACCCGCGGGATTTCAGCTGTAATGAAGACTGGGAATGAAAGTAAAAACGTCCTGGGGGATAAAACGTATAGAAACAGTCGTTGGCTTACAGATCCAGCAGGAAATCCTCGGTAGTTGTCCTTGAAATGATTCGATCTGTTCGCGTAATTTTGATTCGGAAGGCGGCAATCCTGCCGCCTTTGAAAAGAGTAACGGATAGTAACGGCATCGTATCACAAGTTGGAAGGTGACTACGATACCCGCTTGTTTGAAAAGAGCAGCAACGGCTAGAACAAGAACCACTCCGACCGTAGCAGCAAAAGCAACAACAGCAACAGGAAAAAAACAGGAAAAAAAGAACTGTGTGTGATGAACATCTCGGGGTCTGGTCAATCACAAACACAAAAGCATACCACGAAACACATGTAACATGAGGGCTCTGAGGGAAGGCATGCAGTATATACTGCAGTGATGTTGACAGTTGAAAACAAGTATCATTCGCTTGTGGATGTTTGAAAGCAAAGCTGCAAACAACTTTCCTGGTCCGAATATCACCTGGTACTGCCAGCTGATAGCCGCTGGGCTCACGGTATGTTGAAACATGATTCGTTGTTCTTTCATATCACGCCATTTGACCCACCAGATGTGACAGCAAATGTCATATGTTCTTATTGGTGTTTACCATGTTCCAGGAGTTTTTCATGGGCAAAAGCGTTGAGGACAAAACATGGATTTGTGCCAAGGGCACTGCGGGCCCAAGCTCGCAAAGCTTTGGTGCCAGGGCTGCGTGTGATTCTCAGTGCTTTGTGGGGCTGCGAGACTTTGACTCGTGCCGTGCAAGAATTGATTGTGTATAGATATGGTCATGGTCAGAAATGTGTGTTTTTGAAGCTGCTTAGGGTGTGAGAAGCAGTTCTCAACAAGAATGAATCTTGACGTCCAAGCATTAGGGGCCTTATCTAGGCCTCATTGGCTATTCGGCTATTTGCCTAAAATGCAGTCACCTTCGATGCCTGCAGCGGTGTAGCCAGGGCTCGTCGTGTCAAGGTTTTGTCATGTCGCATTTTGTGGGACAAGTTTTTTTGCGGCAAAAGAACAAAAGGGTTACAGTTTGTTACAGCGGTTGGTGTAAAATGGTTGGAGGATGTTGGGGGCAACAGGTTGTCCATATGCAGGAACTAGTTTTCTCCGAAATATCTTGTCGTTGCAACTACGCATAGAACACAGAAGCTAGCACCTTGCTCAGCACGCCATCCACGCATGACTTGGCATAGGGCTGTACTATAGGGCACTGTACAGTAGGGATTCCAGAATTTGCTCGCGTGCAACCTTGTCGTCATGAAATCATGTTGATGCAAAGCATCTTGGAATGGTGGGGCCTTTGCACGACAACACTCTGCTCTAAATTTTGCAAGGCGCAAGCATGTTGGTGTCAAAGCATCTTGCCATCGTTATACAGGTTTTGGTGCGGAGATGTGCGGAGACGTCCGTCTTAAGCAAGCTCTTGGTGTCAGCACTCTTTGGGCACTGTCACATGCATCTTCAACACAATTGCATGGTCTCTCGGCCCGCTGTGTGGTTCTGGTTTTCTGCACCGATGCCTATACCAATGCCTACTTGACTTTACTTGAGCGCAAAAGCCACCAAATATCCCAGGCTCCAAGCAACGTGATGATTCTTTACGTTATCTAGTTCCTCTTTCCCCTTGTAGTCGCTGACGGGTTCCGTTCCGACGATTTTTTGAAATTCCTTCCCACCTCGGACATTCGCTGACCAATAGACGCAACCACCTGGAAATATGAATTGTTGAGTCGGCACAAAGTTCCGGTTGTGGCGCTGTCTTCAACAATTTGGTGATTTGGATGCAATGCTGTGGTGCCGCTGCGCAGGATAGGTGTTATCCCAGTTGATGGGAGCATGGTTCCTGTGGTTCTGAGGTGGTGTCGTGCTTGAGAGATTTGAGGCAATTACAAACGGAGTGGTGGCAATGTGCTGGCACTGTTTGTGCATGTTTGTGCGAGGCTTTACAAAATCTGGGAGATGCTCAAAAGATCTCAAAAGATCTCAAAAGATCTCAAAAGCATGAACCTCGTGCTGACACGTCGCGGGTAGATTCGCTCGCCTGCAAACCATCGGCGGATTTGTTTATCACGACGATCAGATTTTGTTTCACACTGCATGGATTCACCAATTGTTCGCCGCATCAAGTGGCAAAGAAAAGATGTTCTGCAGCAATGCAGTGGGGAAGCGGCCATGAGTGGCACTGTAGCTAGGGCCAGCAGGGAAGGCTTGTCAGCAGAGCCATGTTGCTTGGGGTTGCTTTGCTCAGACTGAATGAAGCCGCTGGAATCGAGTTCCTCTGGACCAAACGAGAGGGAGGGAGGGAGGGAGGGAGGGAGAGAGAGCGAGAGAGTGAGAGAATGCCAGAATGAGAATCGTGAAAGGACAGGGGAAGCTTACGTTCAAACAACGAATGCGTCTTGTTATGTCTTGTTGCATCTTCTGCCACTGCTGGGGAGAGGTTGTTGCTTTTACATACTTGTTTACTCCAGTGCAGTGATAAAGCCTTTACCACAGAAACAATGTCATGTCTAGAGATGTCACTGGAGTGTGCCAGGAAACGTCGTTCAGTGCTGAGTTCCGCCAAGGAAATGACCCACGCCCTTGTGCTGTTTCCACTACCAGTTGTGCAGTCAAAGCGCCAGGTATCTCATGCACGACTCTTCTCGCACCCACCGCATATACTGTGTTGTTTAAAACATGTTACAGGCGCTTGCCGTCCTTTTCACAACTCGTTCGTTCCACTTCTGTTGGTAGAGGGATTTGAGGCAGCCACCGCACACTTTTTTGCTCATGCCTTTGAGAGCCTTTCCGAGAAGATTGTTGGACTTGGTTGTCCAATCCGAATTTCTCTGTAGAGTATCTGACAGAGACGTGGTGTAGCATCAGGATTCTCTTTGCGTCGACTTCACGTCAATGAGCTAGCAGCAAAAGAATGCTTGCAGGCGGGAAGGCAAAGCAAACTCAAAGTTTGCATCTGCGTCCCAGAAAATTTCAGTGTGGCACTGTAGCAATTCAAAAAAGAGGGTGAAACGCTATGAAACACTGTCATACACACTCTATCCTCCAGAATCACTCCGGATCTGTGTGCCTCAATTTTCAAACTGTTTTTGTAAATTTATAAACCTCGAGTGCAAAAACGAAATCTGTCTGTGCTATGCCTGCATACCTGCATGGAGGAGCCACTTGCGAACACAGCAAACAAACAGTGGGCAATTGAGTTTGATTTGCTCTGAAATATCTCGAGATAAGTAGACCAAAGATTGAAATAATATATATATTATATATATATATTTTTTTAATTGTCATGATTCATGATCCATGACTGCGGCAGAGCATCCTCTTTTTCTTCGGAGCGGAAATAAAGCCGCACCCTCCTGCTTTGCTTTCCAGCCAACGCACAAGACATGCCAGCTCCTAAGTCAAATCACAGCAGGGTTCATGTCTGAGTGCAGGGATCTGCCACCCTGCTGTTCCCACCCCTCCCTTTGGTGATTGCAAATCAAGGTGCTGAAGATATCCTTTGCCGTACTCCACTGCAAACACTCTGCAACATAGAGTGATCCCATTTTTCAGGCATGCCTTGCCCAAAGAGGCAATGTAGTGGGACCACGAAGTATATTCGAGTTGGTTGCAAGTGAAAAGCTACGCAGTGCATGCTGCCTGTGGCTTGATAAAACCAGAAGTGCGGTTGCAATTGCACCAAAGTGGAACCAACGTTGATAGAGCTTGATTCAAGCAAGGCGGTTGCGAGTTCCAAGACTGGAGTCGAGGTCTTGGATGGCAGAACTGTGTCTTCAGAGGCTTCAAACCAGAAACACGTCAACTGCAAACTCTGTGCTTTCGTAAGAGCACCATCTGCGGCAATTGATCCTCGTCGCCACCAAGACATCTGTCCTCTTGCCACTGGAGCCCCCGAGGAGGAAGCAGGTCGTTCACGCCGTGGTGAAAGTGATGACATCGCCGCAAATCCTCCTAAAGAACAAGAACAAATCGTTGACGCGGTAACTCTAAATTAATGGCTAGGTTGGCAGTCTCGGTCGGAAACGACTCTACAAGAACGCATCATGCCGCAGGAAAACTGCACAAGTCCTTGAATAATTCGTTTGGCAAATGACTGCGGACGACGATCGCTGCGTTCTTTTGGTGGACACGGTGGTGGCGGCGATGCATGTGCTACTGCTATCTTCTCCCATTTGCGAAGAGATGTTTCCTGCCAGGAAAATCATGCAAGATCATGCAAGTATGTCCAACTTTGCTTTTGCACATGTTGTGCCGCGACTGACTGTGGGCCTCTGATCCAAAGCTTAGCTTAGAATGATTGAATTGGGCGTTTCATCCCGGAGCCATTTCGTGCATCATTCATATCTACTAGCTGTTCTCAAACTCAGTCGCAGTAGGCTCATGAGGGGTCTCATTTCCAAAGACTAAAAGGGGGTCGCAGTAGAAACTGACCAACGTGAAACATCCTGGCCCGCTGGTTCGCTCCTCTTCAAAGCAAAGCAAGCACGCCCATTTTGGAAATTGGGGTAGAGACTTTGCCAAATACCCAACCAACCAATCAACCATGCTCTCAAGGGTGATATCCTCGGAGCGGTTGCACTGCCTGGACTGCTTCAGCAACATTCTGAGCTCAAGTGCCGTTGAACTGAGAGCTGCACCAGCGAATGAAAATGCCAGGTCTTTTGTGGGGCTGGCTCTGAAGCTGCATCACCAGCAGGGTGTAGTACACGAACTGCGTTGGTATTCTCCTAGGGCATGAGACTGTAGAGAGTTCAAGGGCAGAGTGTGAATCTTGAGACATCTTGAAACGTCTTGCAACATATTGAAACATGTTAACCGCTTCTTCCCAGTCTCCTCAATGAAGTCGTGAAGAAGAATTTTGGCAAGTTGTGAACCCAAGTCTTGGGGAAGGTCCTCGGTGGTGCTTTCATGGACAGCATCGTGGATGCGGCGATTCCACGATGCAACCTGTCCAGCCTCTCCTTCACGCCTATAAGCCTATATTCATAAATCATCATAAATCCAAGTCTCACCAAAGGCAGCCAAAGTCAGATGTACAGCTGGTTGTCCTTCATCGTCAGGTATTTGCTCGCTGGCTAAAAAGACATTGCCCAAGTGACTCAATTCTCCGAAGCGCATACTTTGCAGCTGCGGTGAGTTTGGTAAACTTGTTGAAAAGCGACTGAATGCATAAAGCTGCAGGGCTAAACCTCTGAGCAGGAGCGAGGTGAGGTATTTAAAAGAGACACAGTGATTGTGGTCACACTAATCCAAAATTAGACCAAAAAAGGCCAATAGATTAGAACCAGCTAGTTTGCATGCCATGCGATCCGTCAAGAATTCATTTTGCCTTGCAGCAAAATACCGCATAGAACACTCCAAGCAACCCACAGGGTCAGCAAGCCAAAGTTGCTGCTTCGCATTTGGAAGGCCAAAGTCTGCTTCGTACCGCCGGTGGTAGACTAAAGCACCTCACAGCAAAGATGCTGCAAGTCTAGATGATCTCCAACAACCAGATACATGATGTAACATCGGTTTGCTAAACTTCCAGTTACAGGGAACCTACTGTACCAAATCCAGAAAGTTGGTAAAATTCAAGATCGTATGGCACCCATCACAAACAGCTCTACTCTCAACTGTCCTGATCCTGCCTGTGTCAGCGTTGAAAACCAAAAAACCGCTCAACATCTTGCGGGCATGGTCTAGGCTGAATTGTGTAGACTTGTTCAGCTGAACAAGAGTGGAGATACCGAGAACCCGCTATATGCATGGTTAGCAAAATATCCAAGAATCATGTGGAAGGAACTCACTGGTGTCGTGTTGAGAGACAATGTTTGTTCTCATGTTGTCTGCGCTGATTTGTTGTGGATTTTGTTCGCCAGCGGATCCTTGTGTTGATCATCGTACCTTTTTTTCGCCGATTCATGACTGCATATGACTGCCAATAAAACTGTCAACATTTGCAGACACTCCCAGCAGCTTTCACTCAGCACGACCTTGAACCATCTTGAACCGGCTGAAAGTGCACATTACATGTCTCAGGTGACTCAGGTTGTGTTGAAATTCCTTAGCGTTGCATCATTCCATGGGTTTGCACCCAGAGCAACGACCAGAATCCGCTAGATCACCCTGTGCCATTCAGACAGAACGTTTAAGCAATTAGTTGTCTAGTTCGCAAAACATTCTCTGAACTGTTGTTCCTTGATGTATGCAGGTAGGGGGCCAAAACCGCTGTGTCCTTTTGGGCTCCCAAAAATGCATGGAATGGCGTACGTTGGGAGGTGAATCCAGAGAAGACATTGTGACAGATACCCACCCCATTGATAGAGCGGACACCAAAGGTCTGTCCCGAGACCACCATCCCACATCTCACCCCACTCTTCTTGTGACAGCAGTGACATCTTCATGGACACACGGTCTTGACGTTGTCGGAACGAAGGTTCACCACTAAAACAGTGGCAGCTGCGGGCCAGGTGTTTCTACCATGGCACCCTCTGACTGTTTAACTGATTTTAACTGGTCTTCAAACAATTCCAGAACCCACACCGTGCTCCAGCTTCAAAGAAAACTCATGCCAGCCTGCAGCCAAATGTGGCAGAAGCAGCTGAAAGCAGTTGTGCTTGATCAGACAGTGTTGAATACACAGAGAAGCTTTTCTTGCTACCTTTTGAGAAAAACGTATCCGTATATATATATAATATAATATAATATATTATATAATATATATATATATGAGAAACAATAACAGACAGCAAGTAAAAAAAAGTCAAACATCCTTTGGGGCAAACAAAAAGAAAGACCACGGGAAAGAACATGAAGGGTACAAACTGCGAAAGCACAAAAGTATCACAGAAAGTGAAACAAAATTGCGTCCAAGTTTCTAAGTGGCGAAGCTGCTCAAAGCACATTAGTGAGATCGTGGTGTGTGGTCCCAGTCTCAACCACTGCATGCTGAAGCCGCGAAAAACCGTCAAAGGTCCCTCTGATTTGGCCGTTTTTAGAAGGCAGTCCAGTGTGCTTTCGTAAAGGACGCCTCGTCCAGTCCTAACGGTACTCACGCGGTACTCGGCTTCGCTCTCTTCGCTCAGTACAAATGACATCTGGAGGGAGTTTGTATTACAAAGTAATGACAGCAGGGTGTCTCAAAATTCTCAAAAGGCTGGCACTGCTGGAAAGTTCCCCTTTTGCGTCCATGTCCAATGCTCCAGCATAAGCAACTTGATTGAATATGACCAAATGGATGTGTGTACATAGAACATGCCCAAATAACCATCAACTTGAAAGACGCAATCAATCTAAGATTTACCAAGTTTCTCCGGATTGATGGGCTGCGTCATGATGCGGCTCTTGGCAAGGTCAACAGGGCTGGTAACCCCCGCCGCAACAACTCCGGCCAGCATGCTACAAGTGAAATGGCAAAAGTAACCCTCCTTCAAAAGGCCTGCAGGGCGCCAGGGTACATGCTGTCTGAAACACGCGGTCATGATGGGTCGTACATCACATACACGGGAGAAACCATCGCGAAGCCACTACCGACTTGAAGATACATCAGATACATCTTGAATTTCAAGGGAATCTCAACCGACTTGTTGCTGGTCTTCTATTCTGATGCGACGTCGGCTATTGGCGTTGCACTTCCAGCCTAGATCAAGAAGCGTGTGCTTTGCATGGTCGTAGCTCGGCACCTTCGTTCGGATGCGCTGGTGCGCTGGTGCTGAAGCTAGCAGTCTGTGAGAGTCATCTGGTCATTGGAGCAGAGGTGACCGTATTCTTCAATTCATTCTCAACGCAATGAAGTGCAAGGAAATGCAAGGAAAATGATGTGTGTGTGTGTGTCTATACATTTGTTTCAAACCAGTTGGGCCACAATCCGACAGGCAGCAGGATTGTTGTGTCCTTTTTGCCTTTGCAAACTCGAACTCGATCGAATGTGAATTGTAAGTATCTAAGAAATGATACTTCTGCAGCCCTATTTCATAGATATCTAACACAAACCAAAATGCCGAGATTTCAAAAAAAACTGTTGGCCAACTAGCTATCACCAGGCATTCGAATTTGTTCTGCCGGCATTATTAGGTTCCCGTTGTTGATTTTCCACATGTTGCAATTTAGGTTGCAATATTTCTTACTGAGGCCTGGAAAGGGTCCAAACAAACATCATGTCATCATGTTTCGCATGTTTCGCGAGATGACCTCAGGGAGGTCACGCGATGTCACGCGGGAATTGCCATTGCTGCGTCTGTTTCTTTGAAAGAGAATTAGATAATTAGAAGCACCAGTGTAAAAAGTTTGAGGCAACAAAGATTCGTGTGAAAAGACTCCTTGGTGTTGTTTTTTTTTTTATAACTATGTATGTATTGTATTGTATTATATTTGTCTGGCGAACATCGCGTGTATAATTAGCACCGCGCCCTGTCAAACCAGGGAGCAAGGCAAATGACATGCAGAATACGTATGGACTCTTTATGGCTTTAGTTTCAAGTTATGACTGCAGCCTCCAACTACTCCGAATTGGAATTAAGCAAAACAACGCAAAACCATGAAATGTTGGACACAGCCCAAAGGTTGGGCCTGGGATGCTGTCAGCAAAGTTGCGCGCTGCACTGTCGGGCCAGCCCCACGCCACAGTCCAGAAGTACCAGCTTCCCGGTATACAACTTTGGTAGCTGCGACCACCTTGTGAGTTCAAAGATGTTCAAAGCTGACAAAATAAGACATCGCTGTTTAATCTGTTCAGATATGTTCAGATTATTCAGCAAAGTTTCTGACATTCGAGCTTGGTTGATATCTCCTCCTTGCATGCGAACCTTCAGCAGGTCAAATGGGTTGGCCAGCAAGGAGCCGATGGCACCTGGAGAGTTGAAAAGCGATCGCTTTCCAAAGAATGAAACAGTCCAACATAAAAAGCAAAAAGCTGTGGAAAGCTGTGGAACCAGGTATGGTACAACATAGTACAACCGCATAAAACATCATAAAACTAAACCTACTGCAAACCTGCTGCAAACCTTGCCTGTGAAAGCCCCGGCAGCAATCTTAATGAGCAAGGGTGAAGTCTTTTCCTTGCTACCACCTTTGGGAGGGCACATGGTGTCGGTTGAGAGTGCGGTGAAAAGGTTAAGTTAGAATGTGAAGTTAGAATGCATGCTGCACTTGGAGAAGAGATATTATGAACCCTACCGTGAAGGCTTTCGACATGTTTTGCTGCAGAAACTGATCTGGCCACCATGTTTTGGCAAAGAAACAAAATGAAGCGAGCAAAACAATAAATCTGAAACGAGACTTCGTAAATACAAACAAAGACTTTCCAGGGTAAACATATGTAAACATTATGCCTAAGCAGTTGTTGCCCGGAAAACGTAGAAAAACAACAAGCTAAGGTGAGCGCTTACAGGACATCTGGACTCCAAAGGCTGAAGGTCAAACAAATTGAAGAGTGGAAACTGTACAACTGAACAAATTTGCGCCTGGCTGGCATTTGTTGGTACTGATGAGTCCGTTGCAGACATAGCAATACAGAACAATACACAGCAAGGAGCGGCATCTCAAGAGAAGGCTTGGGGGGAGAGAGGCGATTTTGCCGGAACAATTGATAATTAAGGGCCAACTTTACACTTTAACACCCTCAATTGATATCAATGGATACCCGTTTAATCGTTGTGGCGAGGAATGCAAGCACTATCTGCAATGGGTTCCTCGCATCCAGCCCTGGCCTTTACAACTTACAAGCATCTCTCGAATAGGCTCGTAGAGGCCCATGCGGACACCACTGTAAGACAGCTCTCGCAAAACAGATGGCTGCAAGCCTGCACTAAGTGTCAAGAAACTAAGAAACTGATGAAATGTCCACCAAATCATGCACAAAGGCTCTTGTCCGCTGTTTCACATGGCAAAGGAAAGGGCAAAAGTCACCTTTGAAGATTTTGAAGTACCCCATCAGCACCAAAGAAGGAAAAGTTCTCTGGCAGCCTATTTTCGTAGGTTATATAATGATTATATATGTATATATCAATATAATATATACATATATATACAGAAAGGGACGCTGTCAGGTCCCCATTTTTCCACGTTTTTAGGAATGCAGTGTTTCTGCTACATCATGCTTGATCATTTATGTTCATATATCTTTAATTAGATTCTGTTACTTTATGTCATGAAAGGATCATTGAACACATTGGAAACCACATTAAAGGTATTGCTAGAGATTCCCAAAGATTGTTAGACCTCCCCAGAGGTTGCCAGAGATGTCCAGAGAGCCATAGATCCCCAGGGCCCCAGGGAAAAGGAAGGAAGGAGAAAAAAAAATATAGTGTGTATACTTTACATATATATATATTGCTTCCCTCAGGGTAGAGGGGATCCAAAGGAAAAAAAAACGAAAAAAACAAATAACGTATTTTTGGGGGGTTATTGTTTTTCGTTTTTTTTTGCTCCCCCCCTCTCCTAGCCCTCCTATATGTAGCCCCTCCTTAACGTCTGGCTACGGAAAGCTAACGTGAACAATCGGACTATGAAAGTCTATTGACGGAGCGTGGAATGAAGGAATGGGCTACTGCATCGACAAGGACGGAGTACGAAAGGAAGAAACAGATTATGAAAGAAAAGAAAAACGTACAGTTTTTTTAAGCTAGGGAAAAGGACGGCATATCGACATAACTTCGCAAAATTTATATATTAAGCCAGTGGCAAGTAGCGCAACGGCATGACGTAGCCTGAGAAACTGCGTGACGTAGTATAAGCAGCTGCCCAAAAAAAACAAAAATGGTAAGAACATTGATTTAACTTGCAAGGAAATAACACAATGGGAAATAGCAACACACATCATGCTTTATGTGGAAGAGCTGGCAGATTCCAAGGGCACTTCCTTTTCCCCCTTGCTTCAGAAAAATGTGTTTTTTTCCTGCATATTCCATGGTAATTTGCTGTGTCACTGCAAATATAACGGCATACATTGTAGTATCATAGATGTACTAATGACTGTGGGTAAAACTTAAATTATGTCAGTACAAGTTTATCACGGTAACCAAAAGGGCACAAGACCTATTAAAGGAACACTAATGCAACCTTACCAAACAATTGTTTCTATAGAATGGCTGCCTTGTTTGTGCATTGATGCAGCAAGTTACCATGAAGTATGCAAAAAATATTGCAACTACTTGAGCAGGGACAATAGACTGGAATTTGCACTTTCATTTACTAAAAGAGTTCCACTGGAACTGTCGTGTCAACCAAAAGGCGACCTGGAAGTCCAATAGCAAAAACCACCAATGCAAATACCAATTGCTATGTATATGTAAATACATATATATATATACAGTCTTTGCAATAGTTGTATACCTAGGTAGTACCTATATTTTAATATATACAGTACATGAAGTACCAATTGACACAATGAATCTATATGTTTGAAGATGTTATTGGGCGAAGAATTTTGCCATTCATATACTAAGACCACCTATCAAAAACCAATAGAGCTACAAAAAGCAAGCAGCCAAGAATAGAGCTAAGGATTCACACACCAAAAACAATACATCTCTCAAGAACTTTGATCTTTCATATGATCAAAGATGAAAAAACAAAAAACATAAAATATTCATATTCAAAAAAACGCTCAAACCCACGTATTTTTGAGGACCTGGTGGCGTCACACTCTCTCTCTCTCTCTATCTATATATATATATTAGATTAGATTAGATACATATATTTATAGAGATTATGGATTCAAGGAGGGGACATGCCAGATATTCCAGGCCTCGGTAAAGACCTCGGAGCCCTTCATGGCGCCACAATTTTTGCCCAGCGGCCAGGACCGTCTGAGCATCACAACTGGTGAGCTGTGCAACACCTGCCAGCTGCATCCGCACCTGGCCGTCTGCAACCGAAGGGTCCAGAAATGTGGTATTTACATGTATGAAATGTATTTACAACAAATTAAATTTACCCTAAATTGATGGCCATGCTATGCCATGTTATGCCATTTTGATTTATTTTGATAGGGAAAAGATGGGAAAAGTATGATATTGATAAACCACTGGGTTTGGTCTGGATATTCCATGATATTCCTATTTTTCGGACCATCCCTGAAGATGGGTCAACTTTGGAGATTTCAAAGGAAAGTAGGTTCGGTCATCGCTTCTTTTCAAAGGGTCAAAACGAATCGCACCAGACTCAAACGCAGCTCACCACCTTGATCACATCGACTGGATTGGTAAAGCACGCAGCAATGGCCTCAAGATGGCTTCGATTGGACTGACATTTTATGTTTTTTATGCATTGAAATCAAGCACAGGCTCTGATTTTTGTGGATGGCATTGTCTATAGATCCAAGGTGCATTGCTGATGCCTGCTAAACCAATCCCATGAAGCGCTGCAAAAGAGGAGCCTGGCATTTTCCTTTTAGTTTGGCTGTGTCTGTGTGTGGATTGTTGACGCCATCAAAATACGGCCCTTTGCGCAGACAATCAATCCAGGAGTTACAGACTGGTCTGCCTGGGGTCTAAACAACAAACGGCCGTGGCACATCTTGTGGGCCACAGCTAATCAGGTTTCTAAGATCAGGCAGATAGGTCAAATGCTTTGGCAGCTGCAAATTGAGTTTCTGCAAGAGTCAACAAAGCAAATTCACTCCCACCGATTGATCTACTTATTGATCTAGTGAATCTAGTCAAGGTTTTGACGGAGAATGGCTGAAGCCCAAAAGCATAAATCTGTTGGCTGCAGGATCCTTATATTGCCGCAAGCATTCCTCAACCTAAACCTTTCGATGGACACTGAGCCCAACGAGCAAAATCCGAGACAAATTCATACAAATTCGAAGAGGGAATCAAGATGAATCAAGATGAATCAAGATCTGGCTCACGAGATCCTTTTTGCTCTTTAGAATCTTTTGATTTTACTCGAGGTCAGCAAGGCTCACATCTGCCATCTCTTCCAGATCCAGAGCCTAGCCAGGTAAAAAGTATGACAAAAGAACGGTCCAGTGCAGCTGCGCTGGGTGTCACCGGAGTTACAGTAAATCCAAAACACTGGCAGTAGGAGGCAAAGCTTCGCAAAGGATGGATGCTTCTGAAAATGCAGCAATTATATAATATACAACACAGGAAGATTCAAACATCTAAGCAAGCAAAGCATGAGTCGTCTTTTTTCCATCGGCACTGCCTTCCAAAACAGCTTTTGCTTCCAAAACGCAGCTTCATGATGCCATGACAGAGCTTAAAATTCTAAAGGCACGGAGTGCTGTTCTTCTGCTGGTTCTTGTCGGCCTTGCCCTGGAAGCACTGCGTTGCCGCCTACTGAACACCTTTAAAGTTGTTCATCGAGCAGCCGCCACCATCGCCCCGCCGACCGCTGGCAAAGCAGTTGAATAGAATGCTCTGTAATGCTCTGTAATGCTCTGTACCTTGTTATGCTTTGTGAGGCTCCAGAGGCAATCTAGAGTATGCTGCAGCTGTGCACTCGACGATATGTGAGAGCGCAACCCCTTGATCCGCGCACTGTGACAGAGTGAAGAGCGAAGCCATTGATATCACCACCGCCAGCTATGGAATCCGTGATTACGGCCATAGCACAAATTGTCATAGAAGCAATCAGTGGACTGCAATGATCCTCTGCAAAACTGCCCAACGGAATCATGGCATAGGGAGTTTCATCATCTGAAACCAAATGCGCCTGTTTTGAGTACTGGACAGCCATTTCTGCTGCAAAGGCATTCTCTTCTGCAGACATTTCATCAAAGAGCTTTAGGTCCACTCCCGTTTTAAGCATATCTTTCAATGTAGCAACGGCGTTGGTAATCTCGAGGTCGGACGTGCCAAAGGGATGGCCTACCGAAGGCGTCGTGGGATCTTCAACCATGGCAGCATGTGCGCCAACTCCCGCTGCAGCGGCAGCAAAGCCGACAGCCAGCAATGAGCTCCCGCCAGTGGCCACTGTGCCAGCTGCCCCAAGAGCAAGTCCTGTCGGAACAGAATAAGACCAACAAAACATTCCTGCAGCTACAGCAGCTGGCAAATATCCCAACGACTGCATTACTCACTGGCCAGTTGATGACAGCAAGGCAAGCATCCAAGAATTATTTCAACAATCCAACACAGGCCCAGTGGGGCATGACCATAACTGCAATAGGACAACACCAAGAACTTAACTGATCCAGAGATTCCCAGGACGATCACAAGATGACTGGGGCGACATAGAAACGACACAAAACTAGTCTGAGAATCAACAGTATGACCGGGACATCGCCACAACTTCACTTCAGAGAGGAGTTGCAATATGTTGCAATTGCCCAAAGCTCTCCAAGGTCTTACTTAGTACATCTCAGTAGTCCTTGTTCACGGCAAGTATGAACAAAGCAAAACGTCTGGTGCCAATAAATGTGGGTTGGACAAGCACACCCTAAGCACGCCCTGCCTGCACTTGCAAATCCTTTCCGCTGCGCAGCAGCTACTGAGGCTGGCTTGGTTGCAGCAACACCGAGTGTTGGCAAGAATGATTCTCTCCTCAACATGAGCCAAGCATTTCCAGAATGAGCTAAGCAACTGACTCTGCAGCCCATTCACGCTTCGCAGTCATATTTCGCAGCAAGAATTGGTTACACAATCACACTCTAACATCAGGGCAAGGCATAAGAATTCTTCGCTTGTGAGCTTGATGCAAGCTATCTGAACAGCATCAAAGCAGAATGATCGGATTTCAAGAGAAACATAGAAGGTCAAACCTTTCGGGTGGGCTTAGATTTAAACAAGCATGAGCACAGCTGCTATATTGCCCCCAGTGCATTTTGTCTCGATTCCACTGCTATTCTTTGGCCTGCGAGAGCAAGTCAGTTGAACTTAAGTGCCCTGTGCATCTATGACCGGCACGGGTCACAGCTGCCCCATAGCTTGCTTGTGAAATGGATTGACTGGGAGAAATAGATCAAAGATGAGAAGATTACAGATCAAAGGCCAAGTAAATCGTCAACTCAACCCGATTGCAAACACATATAATTCATATAATTTATATAATAAATAATTCCTAATTTTACCAGAAATGGGTTGAAAAAACATGAAAAAAACTATCACATGGGCTTACCACATGGCCAAAATTCAGCTTAGACTCTCCAGAGATTTTCCGATAAACTCTGCAAGCTCAGACAGAAACTGGTCGTCCATAGACCGGTCAAAGTTGTGAAGGGTGAGCACGAGGCCTAGAATGGGAACATCAAGAAGTTCCCTGTCCATTGCTGGATGTCATCAAGCAGCCCTGAATAAATCCAATACTGCACATTACATACGATTTCAGGTTTTCATTTCGGGGTCAATTCTTTATACTTCCTCCGTGCTTCTATCTCATAGGCACTGAGAGTCTGAATTGGAATGCGGCTAAGCTGGACAGGAAGGATCATTCACAAAACAGAACACAATGTAGAGCAGTCATCATCCCCTAAATTCAGAAATGTTGTTTTATCTTCTTGTACCAAAGCCTACAGTAGAACACTTCTCGACAGCCGGCAAGCAAGATGCAAAGACTAACGCTATCGCCAATACCCTGGGTATACTCTCGTTATATGTCCTCGTTATACCCTCGTTCTGACAGTGTCTCCGAGATGCTGCCCAGCTCTTCCGTGAACGACGCGTCGTATCCACAAATTTCTTTGCCCATATATTTCGCAAAGATGTTTGTCACCAATCGCATTGCCTCAATACAACACCCTTGTCAAACATGCTTAAGTATGCCTAAATCATCTTGAATCAAAGTCCTCTTCTGCTTGGAGATGTGCCACAATTTTCCTGCTTGCAGTTGTGTTGCACTCGCTTCAATCTCGTCACGGACAAATGGAGGCGATCCTTATTGAAAGTGAAAAGTGAACATCACCCTTTGATAAGCTTTGATGGGCGCTGAGGGCTGTGACCCAACGGTCTTCAAATCTGTTGGAAAGCAAGTTTCCCACTCATGGAAACAAATACAAAGTAAACATTAGCTGCTAGTTAGCTGAGCCAGGGAGCTTAGCCAAATACCAAGAGTTATCAAGAAATGAAATGGGTTTCTGCAAGTCTAGGGTACCCCCAAATCCCATGTTTCATCAATCATCCTTCTCCCATATTCTCTCTTAAATGGTGATTTGGGCGAAGGCGAGGTGCCAGATGCAGCACAGGCGGCCAGGAGCAAAGCCTTTGCTTGTCGAAAGTCTCGTGCCGCCATGGTGATCTCAGAGGTCCTTCAGCTGAAGTTTTGGCAACGGCTTGCAGCGGTGGTCAGTGACATCACCGTCCTGGAATCAAGCCCGCCAAAAAGGGACTGGATGTGAAAAGGCTGCAGCTCCAAATCAGAGATCTCAGGGTTCCAGACCTTAGAAAAATGCATACGTTAGCAGTCTGGTAGGCCTCTTTGTCTGTTGTGGGGGCTCAACGCCTTGGAACTATTTACAAAGTCTATTCAACTAGTCATTAAAAATTGAATCGATTTTCATGAATACCAGTCAATTTCCGGAAGGGGTTTTGCATTTTTCGCATGTTATATTTCCCGATCATTACCACCTAGATTCAACCCGTTTGTCTTGACATGTTGCATGCATCATACTTATGCATATAGTAAGCTGGGCCCAGCAGATTTTAAAAACAAAAAAACTTTAAAAAAACGACAGCTTAGGGCACAATTACGAATAAATGACAATATATATATATATATATGATTATGTACACATGTATATATATATGAATATATTTTTTGTGTATATATATATATATTATGTATGTGTATATATATATTATATTATATTATATTATATATTATATTATATTAAATATTATATATTATATTAAATATTATATATTATATTATATTATATTATATTAAATTGTATATATATATATAATATTATATATATTCTACATATTATTATATTTATATATATATAAATGTAGTTCTGTAATACATATACTTTATGCTTCAGCACGGTTTCAAACAGTTCCAGAATAGTTTCAGAAACATGATTCAAATTTGCATTGCCGATGCTTTGCTTATTTTTGAATCTTATATTGATAGGATGAGTATTGTGATTCTTATGGTTGTGAAAAACTGACAACCCACTGCGGAGTGCAGAGTGCAGCCCTGAGCTCACCTAATATTCGGAGACCTTGTTCAAACCCACCTGAGACCCAAACATGTTTCGTAAGGAGCACTGTGTTTGCGAACCTTTTTGAATGCACTCATTTATATAATCTCATTTACAAAACGTTAAAGCCAGTGGCTTGTACTGCTTCGGTAAATATTTGAGGATAAACCCAGCGCGTGAACAGATCCAAACCTTAAACCTGGCACAGCAGGTTTTCACTTCCAAATCAAACAAGTGAATGACGACTTTCCCATGATGCATCCTCTTCTTCTGCCAGATTGGATGTGTGAATGCATTACTGTTGCGTCTATGGATTGAGGGCCTCTATGGGTCTATGGGCTGATAACATTGCGCTGATGAATATCTGCTGTGGCTCCACGAGTGTGCCATTTGGTCTTTGCGTTTGCAGCTGGGACTGATCCCCATTTTTCAATAATTTCCATATATAAATACTAATACGCTACAAATAGTTCCGGCCCTATTACAAACAGTTCCAGGGCTAAAAGGGTCCAGGTCCACAACAGAAGTTAGTGGATAAACAATGATAAACAGGCCAACCGGACTGCTAATGCATACGTGTAAACAGATGGCAGGTTGGAATGCTGGCTAGAAAACTGCTTTTCGATTGCGTCAGACTTCAAACGCTCGTAAAGCTATGTAAAGCTCAGGCGAAAACAAACTCGTTGTCCCTCTCATCATCCTGACCATCTAGGGTCCTTGGCACGCCCACTGAGATCGCTCCCATCAAGCGAAGGGCTCATAATACACATCCGTTCAGATTTAATCTTGGGCTTTTCTATGCTTTGCGATATTTTATGTACTCTGTTGAATTCAACGGCTAAGATGCGGACCAAAGTCGTGCAAAGCGAGTCTGCTCTTCGGCCGTCATGGCTTGGCATCGCGAAGGGTCAATTTCAAACCATCTGAGAGAATTTTGTTTTGGCGCAGCACCTGAAGAGCTTTTTGAGCCAGGGCAGGGGCGCCATGGACACAGGCCTTGTCATCAGATTCCCCCAAAGTCCCCAACATGCCACCGACTTGCCCTCCAAGTCTGTTCCTATCCCCGTTTTCAGAAATTGTATCAAAGCATACTTGCGGGGTCCGGACCACCCAGTGAAGCGCAAACGACCGGCACAGGCAGGACCTTGTTGGCGCAGTTCTTGTCCGTGGACCAGTGGATCTGAACATGCACACAAGGGGCGTTTGAAATGCGATGAAGTTGTCCGAAGGTCCGAAGGTTCCTTTCCTTCCTGTTCTTGTTCATCGATGCAAAATTTCCACCATTGGATTGGAACAAACGGCCAAGCATAGCCAAAGCAGTGTCAAGAATTGAATTCTGAGAGGAGTCGGTCTGGCCCTGCCTGCATCTGCTTGACGCATCGCGCCAGGCCAGGCCTGGAAACCATGATGAAACATGTTCGGGTTGGCAAGGATTCCAGAGACTTTGCCAAAACAATTCAAGAAACACATCATCCTTCATCATCCTGAAATGTTTTTGGGAAATAGATTGCGAGGTCCTGCCAGGAGCAAATCCCATTGGCTCCAGCACTTTCGCAAGGCTCTCTGCGACCATGGTCCTCAACGGCTGTAACATGTTGTAACGCATGTCTCCCATCCCACAATTCCCACATTCCTGAGAAGTTGCCAAGATGCTGTCGCAGCTGTTCTGTGTCAAAGCTTGAGCTCTCGAGCTCTGGCATCTTCTGCCATTTCTTCTGCAACATGGACCCCACCTGGTCTCCATCATTCGCTGAGGAAAGGAGAGGTCTCGTCGATCCCACAACGCCTTTCTCCGGGACCTTCAGAGCCGCGATGGCTTTGCAGCGGCGGAGAACTTTTAAGATTTCCTTCACCGAGCTGAGGTTCGGTCTGAAACTCCATACCAGAGAACACCTGCAACAAGTGACGTGCTGTGACTTGTTTGTCTTCAAAGCAGTATTCGCACTCAAACGTTCCACAAGTAGGCAAGCACGAACATGGAACGGGAACTCCGAGATTAGAAGTGTGAAGGAATAAGAGTCCAGCAGTGCCCAGTGCTGGCAATGTGGCCTCTTCCCATTTTTTCATGAGCTCAAGGCACTCCGTTGGATTTGAAATCACAGCAGTGCCTCGAGATCCAGTTGCCAAAACAAGCAAATTGAAAACTTTGCTGCCACCACCATTCACCATTTCAATCATTTCAATGTCCTTGACTGCATCAATTGGACACTTGAGGGCATCACCTCCAAATGGCTCATCAGGAATGTATTTCTTGATGACTGCTGCTCGAGTTTCCTCATCTAATCCATCCAAGTACCTGCACTTTGTTGAAAGAAAGCCAGATTGAAAAGGTGCTGATTGCTGCATCAGTGAGCAGTTTTGGTAGCACAGCTGCCTGTCTGACGGCATATGGATCGGCATAGGAAGCTCAGTATCTGCATCAGCCTGGAGTTCTTTTCCCATTGGAACAAGAAGCAGAACAACTTCTTCTACCTTTTCATCCATTTACTTCAGCATATCATGAGCAGCAAAATCATAATCTTTACATATCTTTACATGTTTGCACAAACTACTACTAGCTCAGCTCTCCCACCTCTGAGAAATGATTCACAATCTCGGAAACCCATCTGTCAACCTCGAGCAAAGCTGGTGATGCTCGTTATTTTGAAATCTGCTCTGGGCTCAACTGTAAGCATGGAAGATGCAAGGAGCGCTGAGTTGGAAACACATCTGAGCACCAGGGGAGCCTGTGCTTCGAGAAAAAAAAAAAACATACGGCTGCAAATACGCTGTACCGCTGTACGTATAAGCAATTGGCTCCCCAAGCACAGTGTCTCAATGTGTCTCAGTTCTTGACTGCAGGATCCAAAATATGACCGGAGCCCACAGGTTCCTTCCGAAGTGGAAAAGATTGGTGGTCAAAAGGATCGCAAAGGTCAAAAACAAACAAACAAACAAACAAACAAGCGCGTCACCACGTTTCTTGAGCAAAGTCCGGTCCAGAATCTTGTGGGAGAGATCCTCGCAATGAGACCAACTTTGATGTTGCGAATGTTGCACAACTGTGTGTTTCACTAAGGTAGTTGCTTTGCAGTGGTCATGTCCTTCTGTTTGAAGCATCTCAAATCTATGTGTTTGACCAAGAATCAAGAATGAAGCAGCTCTGGACAACCATCCGTCCTTGAATCCAAGCTCTGTGAGAGCATCCAGGGCCAGGGCCTGCTGCAGCAATGAAGTACTACCCCCCAACAAGTAAAGGACATGTAAAACAAATCATCCGCCAAACCATCATTTTTTGCAATGCATTTGCATGTGTTTAGAATCAGCTTAGAATAATTTCTGGTGTTTCGCACTCTCTTCTGCTGGCATGCCCAATCAAACATCAGTAGATCGGCAGCGGTCTATGTGAACATCGTCCGCGCGCTAACGCAAATCCAAGCTCTCAGAACAACGTGAAACCAATGTCCTGGAGGTCAGGATCACTGTCAACCGATCTACTTATACACTGGGCCCTGCATAGCAGTTGCAGCCTGGAAAGAAAACATCAGAATGATCTTGTAGAAACGGCAAGGATTTTCTAGTTCCCCCGTCCCGATTTCTGTGCACCAGCAAGGTTGAATAGGATTCAATTGCCTGCTGTCGTTGATAGTAAGTAGTTTTTCGGAAACAACAATGACAAGGGACCCTGAGCCAACGCTTTCTGGGGGAACATCTCCATGAAAAATGCGGGGAAAATGCGGAAACACTGTTTCAGAATGAATTCCATTGTGAATTTCATGTGCAAATTGTGCAATCAGATTTCCAACATCGAATTGGAGGCAGCACAGGACACCAGGATTCCGGACAGGCTCAGTGTGGTGGTTCCAGGAGTTCCTCACCAGTGGGGTTCGCCTTGTGGCAGCAAGATCAATTGACAGTCGAGAAGGCACCGGCTGTACACTTGCATTTTGGGGTGAGTTCTGAACACCCCAATCACCCAAACTAAGATCTTCGGACCATGTAGCCAGGAGGTGGAAGCATCTTCCTGAGATCGCATCTTCCTGAGATCATCGGAAGTGACATCTTGACGTGGCCCAGCATACTTATTGAGTTAAATTGCTAGCAGCTGTTGGTTGGACCCCGTCTTTGGTCCAACTCTCAAGTTGCAAATGCTTTGCTTTTTGTAAGTTGTTCAGTTCCTTCATTGCCGCACCACGTGGAAACACTTTCCGTGCCACTGACGATTCATGATTCATATAGGGAATGGTTAACAAGACATTCATTCATTTGCCAAGATTCAGCACAAAAAAAAAACTATGCTGTCATTTTATCGCCATTGCCGAAGCAAGACTGTTTTGTCTCAAGCATTTGTTTTCTGAAGTGTAAACACCGGTTGAGTTCATGACTGTTGGGAGCAAGGACCAAATAAGGGTTGGCATGGCTTCGGAGGTTAAGTCAGGCTACGTCTGTATGCTGCAAACACCATGATGATAGCTAATGACTCCTGCAAGTGTCTAACCATTTCTCTTAGCTCCTTACGGCTGAAGCGCTGTCTCTGCTGATTTAGCTTGTCAATCTCTTGAGTGGAGTGGCCTCAAAAGCACATCTATCTTGCAAAGCTTCAGCTTCTCAGAAAGCTGCATTCTCTGAAGGGAAGGTTTTCAGCAAACGGTAAACTAACTTTCCAAAGCATTCTCCAGGTTGCCCAACTCGCTTGATGAGTTTCTTCTTGACCGGTGCCGTCCGTAGATTGAACCTCATCAGAAACGACATTTGGAATCATACTGAAAATCAGCGTGTGATCAACGTCAACTCTGCGCCGTACCCTTCTGGCTGCTGGGCAGCAAATCAACATCGCTTCGAAGTCCAACAAAGAAACAGAGCTGGGCAGTTGGCCCCCTCCTCGCCGACCAACTTTGATCATCGAATCATCTTCATCAATTTCCTGTGCCAAGTGAAGCTATGTAAAACATCCAAAACTAAATGTAGTGTAATTATTTCTTTGTTGCGAACTGGAATCAAACAGTTGACATGAAATTAAAGTAAGCTTAAAGTAATTAGACCAAGTTGCACCCAGCTTCCTCTGCTGCCCCCTTCTCAGCAGCTGCCTCCTGGGCGACTCTTTTGAACTACAGTACCCACAACTGGATTAGTCACTGCAAATCTGCATAGCCAGGTGTGTCTGAAAATGGCAAAAGAAGCTGTTGCCTACTCAGTGTCTTCATGGCACCTCTTCTTTCTTCCGTCGCCGCCGCGCACGGCGCGCTTTGTTGTTGCGGATTCGCTTTGCCTTCCGATCTGCCTGAACACCAGTCAACTGTTCCAGCTGTGGGCAAAGAACATTCCACCCGGGCCTTTGTTTCCATACCCAAGATTTGTTTCTTGTACCTGGGTCAAGTCGAATATGTCGAATGATTTTACAATGCTCTCACCCAACGCACGCCCAGATTGCAGTCTTGCGACAGGCTGAATCGTCCAAGTTTTGTAACCGACTAAGGGTAACTGGGCTTCAAGCAGTTCTGCAAGTCGCCGGCGGGCTGACACGCGGTTCTCCAGCTGAGTGCGATGAGTTTGTGCCTTTACCTGGGGCATATCCGAACATTTGATGTAAAAATCCGTCGTTGTGCAAATGTTGTTTTTTCGAAACGATTCAACTGAACCACCGCGATACAGATGATACATCGCAACGCTCCTCATAAACACCTCCCTCCTTGTATGGAAGCATCCTAAAGGTGATCATGGCAATCACTTTCTGTGGCTGGTCATCTTCTTCGAGCCTCCAGCCCAGAGGGGATGTGCCGCAGGCGTACCGCAGTCTCAACCTGCATGCTGTCAAAAATGGCTACAGTGTGTAGAACTGTCAATAAATATAATAAATTGGGTTGAGTTCAGATTGCAGCAGCACAAGTACATGCACGAGGCGGGGCGGAAGTACCATCAGGAACACTTACATGGGCATGGTTAGGGGCTGCGCCGCATGCAATCACCAAGCCGCACGAGCATCGCCCCAGCCCTTTCTGTCGAACAACACATTCTGAGGCGAAACCGAAGGTTCAAGGTTCACACGAGTCTGGAAACATCGGAGCATTTTCTATGTTGACCATGTCTACAAAATGAAAAACTTGAGGCCAAGGGATAAGGGATGAAAGCTAGCTGGGATGGTAAAGGGAGAAGGAGGAAGGCGCGGTCAAACAGCGGTGCATCAGGTGAGGAATTGGGAGATAGGACGTGGAGAGTATTGTTGATGATGCTGATGATGATACTGGGTATGTAATGATGCGGACGGCGACAATGCCGATGATGCTGCTGATGCTGATGATGCTGACAGTGAGGATATGGCGAGGATGTCCCCAGGGGGGATTGACCCGCGGCAAAACTGTTTGTGAAAAAGGGGGAAGGGGGGATAGCTAACTGTGAAGTTTCATGCGATTGGCGATGGTGATGGTGATGGTGATGGTGATGATGATGATGATGATGATGATGATGATGATGATGATTGTGATGATGCTGCTGCTGCTGCTGGTGGTGGTGGTGGCGGCGGCGGTGACGATGGTGACGATGGTGGCGGTGACTGTTGGGGTCTTACTCATGTTGTTGCTGTTGTTGTTGTTGTTGCTGCTGCAATGTATCGTTGTTGTGTCTTATTTGGTGTTATTGGTATGTACTCTGTGATGCAATTTAAGGCATTCCGGTATTCCTGGCATTCTTGCGGCTGTTGTTACTGTCGCTTTGATGGATTGCAATGTGAATAATAATGAAATCTATCCATAAGTCGGAAGATTGTTTCTGGACTCCCTTCATGATGACTATATTATATAATTCAACAATTCAGTTCATATAGTTCATGACATGTTAAATTCATAATCATATTCATGATTATTCAATGCTTTTGAAAAGTTCTCCGCCTTGTTGACGTTTTGACCTCCAGGTCCAGAGGATCTGGTGAAGCTCTCGTCCAGGTCTTTCAGGACCATGCCCAGCTCTTCCAGCTGCCTGCAGAATCTGAGTTGTGAGTTGTCTAACGCAATGCTTTTGACATCTTTTGATCACTTCAACAAACTTTGCCAGAGACCACCCCAAAGGAGCACCTGTCAGCTTTGTCAATATCCGGACCAACGCGGAGTCGGATCCGTTCCCTGAAGCTTCGGTCAGCTGTGAAACCTCAGTGAAACAGGCGTTCAAACTCTATTTGTTTTCAAAGGTCAGAAGAAGAACTGCAGAAACAAACAAAAAACTCACATTTTGCTCACAGGTTGGATTTGGTCAAATCTCGTCTCCTCGCTGCAAGCAAGTCTCTTTCCACCAAGGCAAGACCTAAAATGGATAAAATGGATGCTCAACATCTGGGTGGGAAAAGGCAAAAGTATCGTCTCCAAGCGCAAGCGGCCACGACCGCTATTTTTGAACAAAAATTAAAGAATCTCGGGACAAAGCCTCCTGCGAGCACACAAAAAAGTAGTTGCTGACATCGATAAGGGCGGCGCATGGCGTTATAGGTCTAGATCATGTCTGGTGATGTTGTATGTTTGGGGAACAGCTTGCTAGCAACAGACCCATAATCTTTCACAGTAGAATTTCGAGATCTAGTCAAAGTTGTGTAAAGTTGATAAAATAACGCTGGAAAAATAAAAATAAATGAGAACATTTTGTTTGCTTGCATTCCCATTCAATGTTCATGTATATAAATGTTCAAAGCTTGGGGCAGTTTTCTGGCTCTGGCAAGCATGACAAGAGCACAATCGCCAAATCGGCCACAGTAGTCTCCACTACTGCACCCCGTGAGTCCAAAATCAATGGTGTCTCAAACACCTTCCACATCTTCAGGCAACATGGTAACGCTGCGCACTCCTTGTGTCCCACATCACCTGTCACAAATGGAGCAGTGCCTGCCAGGAAATCTGCGCCTCTGCAGCCGAGTGCTCCAAATCCATGGCAGCCACAGCATCTCGCAGTGCCGCTTTGGGCTCCTGAACTGGTGGAGCCAACTGAGCCAGCAAGGGATTTCTATGGATTTCTATGGATTTGTAGATAGTCGTAATGGTCCGTCTCCATGGCAAACTCTTTAATTAAGCCAGCATGCAATACGTGTTTGCAGCAACATGATTTCTGATCTGGCCGAACAAGAGAATCTCTGCTAAACTTGTGATTGGCACTGAGCACTGATTTGTGAAGTGGCCGGTTAGCAGTTAGCAAAATTTAGACCGTAGTTCTTGCAAACAACAATCTTGTCACCCCGTGCAGCAAGCGGGTCCTTCAGCTGTAAATGGGCAGTTCCCCTCTGAGTCAGCAGCAGGCAAGCACCTCTGCGCACACAGTGAATGGCTCAGTCTCTTCTGGCGCGTCCCAGTCATAAAAAAGGCATAATCAGATTGGAATCAAGTCGACATATGTGCAAACATTATGTCTTATGATGAATTATGTATTTACTCTGCTGTATTGTATTGCACCATGCTATAATGTGTTGTACTGTACCGTCATTGTAAGCAATATATGCATTATATATGCCCTATATGCAACATGCATTGTATTGTATGCATTAGATACATTCTATGCATTATATGCATCATACATATACATTACGAACATTACATACATTGTACACATTATCTACATTCTATTCACTATATACACTATCTACACTATATACACGATATACATTGTACAGTACACATTATATACTGTACATACCTTACATACCCTGTATACCTAATGTGCTTTATAATTTGTATCTATATATATATATAGTGTATATCATCGTATACAGTATATACGACAAAAATGACTAGAGTGTGGTATACGCTTTACATACATTGCATTCCATTGCATTGAATGGCATTGAATTGCATGGCATGGCATGGAATGGCATGGCATGGTATTGCATTAGATTGCATAACATGGCAGAACATGACATAAGGCAGCGTAAGGCATTGTAAGGTAACGTAAGGTAGCGTAACATAACATACATTGTATGCATACGAGCTCCCGTCAAAATCCTTTACATCTCAGTAGTTGCTATTGTCGATTTATCGCTTTTGGGGAGCCATATCGCTTTCCGGTGTTTTGTGTCATTGTCGCTTTTGGGGGGGCATATTGCTTTACTATGTTTCGTGCACATCTATGACAAAAACTCCTGCAATACTAAAGTATACAACAGTGGTCTTCAACCATTTTGACCGTGACTCATATTATGTTACCGTTATATATGTTGATATCGATCAATACCGAAGATCTCCCGACAGTGATCCTGCTAATTTCACACTCCGGCCCAACCGAGGTTCAGACGGCTTCGGAAACCTTCATTTAAGCGGTCAGTAGTTTGCTTGAGCATGTCTATCCCAGCCTTGCGCAAGTAGCAAAATGCTTGAAAGCCAGCGCTGAATCTAAGTATTGCCGTATTGCCACTGTTGGACTTCTTGGCCCGCGTCATCTCGCGTCTCAGTTCCGTGCCGTGTAGTGTTGGATTGCACTTTGCCAGTCCTATTTGAGGAAAGCTATGAGTATTACTACAGTATCAATTGGGTTCCCTTGACAAAGGATACATTATGATACATTTAAGACAAATGTCATGAAAACAAATATAAGCTTGTGGGAAAACTGTCCTTTTGCTCCATAGCATCATCCCCTGCAAGCTTGGAATCATCAGCCGAGAAGAAAAAGACTTCGTCCATGTGCAGCAACACCCTGCGAAGAATCTGGAGCAGATTTCAAACTTGCAGGTTCACACAAATATCCAACAAGTGCACCGAAGGTGCTGGGGCGTGATCTTCCGGATGGCACTCGTAAAAAGGTTACAGGTTTACCTGGGGGGGGGGGGCATTTTTCGTCCAAAACCTCCTGTTTTTGATAGGTCGTGACGCTCGCC
>Ga0126342_10001530_pt1 | contig 32892 bp, 35 predicted proteins | sample Cyp1metagenome_FD_92528 | JGI IMG/M metagenome (GOLD analysis project Ga0126342, IMG submission 92528) | Coral microbial communities from Lord Howe Island, Old Settlement Bay, Australia - Cyphastrea 1 metagenome | ecosystem: Host-associated > Invertebrates > Cnidaria > Coral ...
ATATATATATATACATAATATGATATATATATAATATGATATATATAATATGATATATATATACATAATATGATATATATAATATGATATATATATACATAATATGATATATATATAATATGATATATATATATAATATGATATATATATATAATATGATATATATATATACATAATATGATATATATATAATATGATATATATATATATATATATATATATAATATGATTGGCTTAGTTAAACGCTGCTTAGTTTGGCATCGGATTGATTCAGACGATTTTTTTTCCTCAGCCTTAGATCGTATGCGTTGCTGAACTGTGTGCATCCTGAGGCATTGTCGGCCAGAATGGGGCTGGCAAGACAACCCTGATGTCAAGGCATGGTGATAGAGTAGAGCTTAACAGTTTCAGGCCTAAAAGGGCAAACAAGTACCAAAAGGATCCAAAAGGATCCAAAGTCATAAGAGGCAACGTTGGCCTGACAGCTGTTTAGCTTGTTGGTACAGCCTCTGCGCTTCCAGGGTGGCTGTGGGAGATTTGCCCGGCATGGAGAAGCTCAAATGCTACCACTTAGAGCATGAGGCGCCTTTCAGTGCCATTTGAGCCACGAAAGCAGGCATGGCATTGCGTTTGGGTGATGTGGTTGAACAAGAAAACAGACTATAGTACCCGCAGATGTCATGGGAGTAGTTAGACATAGCCAAAATCTGCAAACTCCCATGTCATGTGAAAATTGGAAAAAACAAAAAAACATAGCTCCCACGTCATCTTTAAAGTGCATGGAAAGAAAATTCATTGCAAGAATGTATAAGAATGTAAGAAACCAAAATTTGGGTCTGGAAGCCTCAAGTCATGTGCTTAAAAATCTAATGGCATGCGTAAAAGGTGCCCAAACCTCGTTAATACATGTTGATACGCAGGAAAGAATCGATTTGGGCGAAAACTCATATATGAACCCCCCACTTATCTCTCAAAACCATATATTTTTTGGAGCCTGGGGACAGGAAACTACCATCTCATCACGTCGAAAAAAACAGGTTGGCATTCAAATGTCAGAAGTGAACTTTTGAGTAGGATTCTCGGATTCTCAGCTTCGGTCGCGCTTCTCCTTCCAGAGTTTTCTTTTATAACATATGGGAAAATGACAGGCACATCTTGCACCAGCAGCTGGTTTGCATGGTTTGGCATGGATTTGCCAACAAAAAACATCAAAAAACTCATGTGCCAGATCCAGCATGTCCTAATTCAAAGATGGGCCCTTGGAAGTCCCAAGATTTGTCTCAAAAATTCTCATGTCATGTGTCAAAAAAAGGGGAACGCCCCTGCATTTTTGGAAGTGCATAACTCCCATGTCATGTGTATGTTAAAAAACCATAGGTACAGTAAAATGATACATAAATTGTTCAGATTCCATGTGATGTGCAGAAGAACTAGGCTAAATTAACCGCGAGGTCCCATGTCATCTGCGCCTACTATAAATTGACGGAATCTGTGTGTTTTTCCGCAGGGCATCTTGGATAACATCGACCGGAAGACCAGTTGTAGTGCCTGGGCTAGCGGCAGCCTACCTCTTTGGTCTCCCTTTTTCTTGTTGGGGCACTTAAAGTGCTGGCACAACATGTGGCACGCTTAGAATCGTCAGTGATTTGGCGCTGATTGAGCATTTGCTTCAAGAGTGATCCTCAGGTGAATTTGTTCAACTGAAGCTTTGCTGCATTGCTGAATTGTGTTGCTTGGAAACCTCTTGACTGGACAGATTGACAGCGGGCGGCCAGCAGAATCAACCAATGCCCAACACATACCAGCTAGTCATGTCGGTTGCTGGAAACTATTCAGCTGTACAATTCTCACCTGAGAGTTTCAGATTTTTCTGCTCACTTCATTGGCCTAGCATGGTATAGCCAAGTTTTCCATATACACTGAAGGTAGACATGTTGGACTGTCCTAGCGTCTTGGCCCCCTTCTTCCGCGCATCTCAGCGTTTTTCAAGCGGACTGTAAATTTCTTCAGGCTTGTTCCTGTGAGACCCTCCCCTCCAGTGCTGGAAGCTAGAGAATATCAGTAATTTTCAGGAATTGAGAATCACCATTATTTACCACCATTAATCACCATTAATCACCACAAATCACCATGATGAAATGATGAAATCGGCAATTTCGCTTTGGCCTCCTGAAACTCGTCGGCGTTTTCTCCAAGGAAGTGCAGTGGACTTGATGCGATCGTCACCGACGACTGTTTGCATTCTGTGGGCTTTGATGAGGCAATGTTCAGCCTGGCACTGGGACATTGCTGTGAAACAATGACGAACGATTCTGCTTAGCAGCAACATGTAGCAACATGTCACTGGGCTGTCAGCCCAGTTCCCCTGGATTTTCTCAAAGCGGCTGAAATGGCCGTGCCTTTTGAAGCAACCCATTATTGAGATTAGATGCTAAGGCAAGGCCGTGGGTGAGCTTAGCGGAGGCTCTCAGTGAAAAGCTTCAGCACTTGCAAGTTCCGTTATTGAATTATTGTATTGGAATTCTTGATACCGATGATGCGAACGAGGATGAACATCAAGACGATCAGGACCAGGAAGAAGAAGAGGATGACGATGATGATGATGATGATGATTATGATGATGATGATGATGACGACTATGATGATGACGAGGATGATGATGATGATGATGATGATGACGATGACGATGACGATGATGACGATGATGACGATGATGACGATGATGACGATGATGACGATGATGACGGCGACGACGACGATAACGACCATGACGACGACAATGGCGACCATGAGGACGAAGATGAGGACGAGGACGACGAGGACGACGGCAACAACGACGAGGAGGTTATGCCCTGTGATGAGGACGTAGATGAAACAATGATCGCCAGGATGATGTTAGGATGGTCTCGACGTGTAGTGATTGTGGTGAAGATGATCGCGCTTTTGACCGTAACGCCGGAGCTTTGATGGATTATGTTGCGTCCCTGGAAGATCCTGGAAGGTTGGAAGATGAGACTGGCCCTGGCTTGCGCTGTGGCACAGGGCGCCGATGTCTTCCTGCTGGATGAGCCGACGAATCACTTAGACTCTGTGGCGCCTTGTCAAGTAGCACCCAATTGCCCCATATCCAAGTGATACCCAAGTCCTTTCAAGTCCTTTCCACATTTTTTCAATGATTCATGCAAGTTTTTTGTTGGGAGGGGGGGGGGGCAATGTGCCAGTCTCCTACTTCGTAGCACCTCACCGGGTCAGGCTGTCAAGTGGTTGCAGAACTACTTAGTGGCACAGGCTCACCGGGGGTTGTGCTGCAAAGCCTTTTGTCCTATGCCTTTCATCATTTTTCATAATATCATGCCAGTTATGTATCTCTAGACTAGACTCTATACATTGCTATGATTTGTGGATATCTCATATCATTTTAGCCGCTCTAGCCCACAAGATCAAATGTTTCAATGGTATAGTATAGTATAGTATAGTATAGGCTGCAACCAGTATTTTTTCAGATACATCCTCACACTGCTTTAGTGTATACACAACTCATACATACTCATACCATTGTATTTATGACTCCCATATGACTCCATGTCTTCTCAGTCGATGATCCTAGGGCGAGCGCATCACCGCGATGATCATCTCCCACGATGCTGGTTTCTTGAACCATGCGTGCACAGAGCCTTGGTTTTTTGCAGAAAAACTGGAATCAATGATAATCAATGCCTCGAAGGCCTCGAAGTAGGCCATTTTCCGGTTTTTGCAGAAAGTTATTACTGTATCAACTTGACGGTGGAATCTATTCAAGCGGGAACTGCGTTGAGTGTCTCAGCCGAATTTCTCACCTTGGGACGTCTTGAGGATATCGTCCACTTCACCAAGCAGGGGAAGTTGGAATATTACGAAGGAAACTTTGATGCCTTCAGGCGACGTTTAGACACCACACGGTGGACAAAGCATGCTGCGTGGCTGTGGCCCATGTGGCCCACCGGGCATCGGGCGGCCTCGGGCGGCCTCGGGCGGCCAGGCAAAAGACCCAATTGGATGCTGAAGGTGCCAAGGATGTTGGGCGTCCCAACGTCATGGGGGGAACCGGAAATCCATGGGGATTTTTAGTGAACTTGGACTCCCAGAAACGGATTAAAAAAGGATGTTTCAGGATGTCATATGCTGTCATATATGCTGTCATATGATGTCATATGACTTTTATGGCGCTGTTTATGATCTGGCAGCTGTTAGCATTTTCGCTTCCAGCTTCTTACAAAGTTGGGTGCTGATCCCTGCTGAGACACTTGAGGTTTTGAAAGTCCGAGGGCATGAAGGAAAGATTGACACGGCCGTGCCGTTGGGACCGCAGATCACCAAGGGAAACACGCAGACACACAAAAATGACAAATCCCATGGACAATCCCGAGCATTCCCAAACAAACGTACATCATAGAACCTGAGGAATGGCCGAGAAATGTGTGTCATGGACTCATGGACAGATGGTCATGAGGCCCCCAGAGACCAAGCCTCCAGAGATTGATGGAGATGATGAGATGCGATTTCCTTTGCCGGGTGCCGGAGCTGAGATAGGCTGTGATGCGAAACTTCATTTGTGTAGGCAGCTGATGGCGGGTATGAGGATCAAAGAGGAGGATCCGAACCATCCGAACCATCCGAACCATCCGAACCATCCGAACCTGAATCCCAGGACCTGGACATGTTGTACAGATTGGTACAGCGTTGTACAGGACAAGGACCTAAAACAGTGATGTGCCCATGCCTCCCAGGTAAGATTGAAGGCCTTGGCACTGCGAGCAAGCCCGTGGCAACTGTGACTCAGCCAATGCTGATGCATGAAACCTCCACTGCTTCAAATCTACCGGCTGTCGGATCTGTTTTTTTGAGCCCTGTTGACATTTTGTATCAACTTGTGAGCTTTCTTGAGCCATAGCCAGCCAGGTGACCAACCTAAATTTCAAATACTTCGATGATGGTCCACTGGTGCTTCCCGGCCGCATGTGACATTTTCTTGAACTTGATGCCTTTAAAATCGGCTTGTTTCAGCACAGGACCCATACTGTATGAATAAATCCAATAGTTTATCATTATTTTCCTCATCAATTTGTGCATTTTTTTGGGCACACCCTATTTTCATACACACCCAAATGACCCCTTTTGAAGTTTTGAAGTGGTTGAACCTTTGACCCTTTTGGGTTCGTCTTTCGCCAGGCTCAAAGATGTGACGGTTCGACTGACTATGGGCAGCCGGATTGGAGTTGTGGGCCGGAACGGCGCTGGTAAATCCACGCTGAGGGCTCAGTTGAAAAACATTGAAAAACCCTACCTGACTGAATCCTGATTCATTGTGCTTGTAGATGCTTGTAGTGAACTGATTCTGTTTGATGTGATGCTGCTTGTTTTGTCAAAATGCTGATCATGAGGTTGTTGAATTTGCTAGCTGGCGAGCTTCTACCACCAGAGGATGAAACGGGGGAGGTGCTGCAGCACTTTCAGGAGTTGCTCTTTCCGACTTTTCCGACCTTTCAGGTTTGTCGTTTGTGAGCAGGTCAGTTCTGTGTGGCGGCACCGAAATCTGCGACTTGCCTACATCGAAGCTTGGCTGTGCAAGAGTCGACACCACCGATGACTGCGATGCCAATTGACCAAGGCGCAGCATCACTTCTTCCATCTCTCTGAGTTCCTGAAGAGCACGCCCCTGCACTACTTCCAGGTGCGTTTCAGGCGGGTCTGGAATGGATGAGAATGGTCTGGAGCCCGACAAAACGCCAAGCATCACCGAGCTGTGATCCGGTCGAAAGCGACAAGTCTTGGATGTGGTGCCGATGCCTGATCATTCCTGATCCAGACATCTCCACAATTCTCCAAATATATCCAGATGGTTCGATCTTGTTGCAGGCATGGTTGGGATGCAGAGACTCAAAGAAGGTTGACCCTGCCACAGAGTGATGAAGAGGCCCAGTATCGCAAGGACCTTGCAGCCGATGGCCATTTTCATGGGGTCGTGGATGTGAGCATGGTTCCCATTGGCAGGCTGCGGCCGGCCACAAGAATTGCTTGGCCACATATCTTTCACATCTTCTCACCCTCTTTGAATATTCTTTACATAAGAAAGGCTGGAACCATCTGGAACATTTAAATTGAACATTCTGGAACCCCTTTTGATTTAGATCATGTCCTGAATCCTCTGCAGGACATGGCCGTAAAGCACGGCAAGAGAAGCAAGGAGGTCGAAGAGCTGCTTTCGCGACAGAAGACTCTCAATTCGCAGAAAGGGGCAGCTGTTGCGATATAATGAAGAGCTATGACAGCTATGAATAGGTGTGGCAGTATGGAAGTGCGTGTAGCGAGTCAGAAGAGATTTCTTTGGGGTGTTTCCGCAACAAGAAGCCGCAAGTGAAGATGATTGCTTGGAATCCGAGCTTGGTAAATGCCGCGCTGTTTTGAGATATTTCTTTGGGCCTCACCTCTACTTTCTCTGTTTCTTTCCCCTTCGCTTTTGCCCGAGGAGAGGGAAGCAAATCCTCTACGAAGTCAAATGGAAAGGCCTAGATGATCCAAAGCAGATGCTTGGCAGATCTCAGCTGTGACACCAAGCAGTATGATGTCTCCTCAATTTTCCTCAATTCCAGGCGAAGTTTGGATCCTGGACCTTGGGATACCTTGTATCTTGATGTCTAGGCGTCCAGGCCCCAACTGTTCGAGATTCCAAGCCCCTCAAAACCCCAAGGAACACCTACGAGCCTATGACAAAACTGCGGCTCTTGGGAGTGGAAAAGATGTGTCATCCACCCAGTGGCCTTCAACTTGCATTAGCTCCATTGCTCACCCCGAGAAAATCTTTCAGTCCATTCTATGAGCGAAAAAGGATGAAGAAGGAAAGAAATGACGATGTGCAGAATAGATGCAGAATCATGCAGATGCATCATGAACCCAGAGAGACTCGGATAGAGGATGAATTAAATTGGACGAACTATGACGAACTTATCTCAAGTTATCTCAAATTTCTGAAAAGTTCATCAAATTTGCTGTGAGTTTCTCGGATGCGAAGGTGCGGCATTGGATGACCGCATTGCCTGTGCTGACACCGCCTTGCGACCCCTGAGCACCAGGGAAATCGTGAAGCATCTGGAGCCTGGGACATGGGGTGGCTTATGGTGACTTAGTGATTGGATGTTATTGGATGATGTTCATACATGTCATCATACTATATAACATAGGATAACATAGGCATTTTTGGCATCTTTAGCATCTTTTGCCATGTTTGCCCTCATAGCGTGCATCATGAGCCATCATACAATCATCATACAGTGCACAACGAAGATCCGTCAATTTCATCATTGAAACATGTGGAAATCACATGGGATCATGGCATGGCATGCGAGGGGTGGAGAGTTGAGATGTATGTGTAATTAATAATAAACTCCTGATAACTACAGTATATACTGTAATCAGTATATGTACATTGCATGAAACATGAACACATCCATACGTACATACACTACATCGCATTCCATCGCCTTACCTCGGCATGCCCTGCATTCATACTGCGCACATATACATAATTACATACAATATTATGCATATAGTATCATATAGTCCAATATACGTAAACAAATAATAAATGGATGATAGATAGATACCAATAGAATCATGTGATAATAGTAGTAACAGGTAATAAATGGTGATAATATTTGATGATAATCGCAACAGCTGTAGTACCAATACTAGGCATGATCAACATAACTAATTACTATATATGTATAATATATACACACACATATATATACATATGTATAAATGTATATATATATATATACATATATATATATGTATATATGTATGATATGTATGTTATGTTAGGTTATATTATGTTATGTTATGTTTTCTTATGTTATGCAATGTAATTAATGCTAGGTTATATATGTTATTATGTTATGTTATGTTATATTATGTTATGTTATGTATGTATGTGTGCCGGCGCACGTGTTTGTTACGTGGACATTTGTGTGCATATGATGCTTAGACATGGGTGGAGCTGGATGGATTGTGGCGCTGAACATGTCAAGCTTCGCAGGAGCCATTTGGCATTTCAGAGCACATGACGTGTCATCGGATGATCGAAACTTTCTCCGCTGGGCAGAAGAGTCGCGCAGATGCAACAAACATCAACAAGCGCATATAATGAGAAGTTCTTTGAACCGAGTCTTTTGCATCTCTAGACTGCTGAGTGCTTTGGCTGGTTTCAATCATGTTCAGCGACCCTCAACTAGTTCAGTGGCACAAAACAGTTTGCCGACCAATCAAGGTAAACTGATGATGGCAGCCGCCATGTGGACCAAACCTCATGTGATTGCGTTTGATGAGCCGACCAACTATCTAGATTTTCAGCCTTCTGGCAGCAGATCTCGAGTGCCTGTTCAGAGAAATATTGTGTCCTTCGTGTCTTGGTTTGCATGCCGAGGACGGTGAATGCACTCGCGAAGGCGATCAAACTGTTTAAGGGTGGCACTATCGTTGTAACTCACAACCAGGATTTCCTCAAGGAGACCTGTGATGAGATTTGGAACGTTGAAGACGGCCGAGTCAGCATTGAAGGCGTGCCTGGTAGCTGCCAGTTGCGGATGCCACTTTAGGCTAGGCAGTTGTTTAGACGGTTCTGTTAGATGGTTTGACCGTTGGACCACGTTGGGTTGTAATGGATTGTGGGGGTCACCACGTTCATCATGGTTCTCACATTCTCCGGATGGTTTGGCTGTTCAGTGGCTGGAATTGGTGACTCTGCTGTTTTTTTCTTGAGGCAAAGATGGTGCGCTGAAGAGTTTGGCAGCGAAGAATGCGGCAGCCAAGGCAGAGAAAGCCAAGCAGAAGATGGAAGCTGCTCGGGTAAAGGAGGAGAAGGCTACAGCCGGGCCATCGGAAGCGGAGACAGCATTGCAAGTCTACTTGGATGCCAGGAAGAAGTTGGGAGCGCCAAAAGCAGATATCAAACTCACTAGCATTGATCTCAGGTCGCTTGATGGTTCGGAGCTACTGTTGGGAACAGATCTCACCCTGAATCAGGGCCGGAGGTATGGATTGATTGGCAGGAACGGTGCCGGCAAGAGTACTTTGCTGCGGGAGATTGCGTACTACAAATTCGAGAAGTTTCCAAAGAATCTGAAAGTTCTGATGGTGGAGCAGGAGGTGATCGGAGACGATCGCAAGCCGGTAGACTGGGTGCTCTACAGTGATGTGGAGCGTCGCCTGCTGCTTGAAGAACAGAAGAACCTCCAGAGCAAAGCTGATTCCAAGGACCCAGTGCCGAAAGATGCCGAACAACAGAGTTGGACTATAGGCAAGTGACGGGACTTTCCAAATGAGAACCGCTTGCGTTCTTAATGAAATTCTTATTGTTGCATGAATTTTCATTCTGTTTCATGAAAGATCCCTGAAGCCGACTGAGATGGTACCAGATGGTACCAGATGGTACCCCAGGATGCCGCCGACTCGGAGCGTCTGAAGCAGATCGCAGACCGACTTCAAGAGATCGGATCAGATGACGCGGAGCCCAGGGCCACGAAGATCCTGCGAGGCGAAACACTTGTCATGACTCAACTTGGAACTCTGGATGATTTTCGATGGATTTAAAGGAACTTTAAAGGAAATCAAAAGGAGAACGCAGCTGGCATGTGATGAATTCATATAAGCATTGTAAGTCGTGTGGCTGCATAGTTGTAGATGGCACGTGTAATGATTATTCAATGCAACTATGCATAGAGAAAGATCTAGTGTTTACGACGTGGTGTCATTCATTGACAAACATGTGTCTTGATGCAATTGTTTAGTTTCTGATGCAACCTCAACAAACTGCCGTCTCTTTGTGCCGTCCCTTTGTGCCGTCCAGGTCTTCAGTTTACTGAGGAGTTGCTGAATACGCCTACCTCGTCCTTGTCAGGAGGTTGGCGCATGCGCGTCTCATTGGCCTCGGCGCTCTTTGCACAGCCAGAGCTGCTACTGCTGGATGAACCCACGAATCACTTGGACTTCCCAGCTGTAACTGGGCGGGGATCTGGGGCCTGGGATGCCTGGGATGCCTGGGATGCCTGGGATGCCTGGGATGCCTGGGATGCCTGGGATGCCTGGGATGCCTGGGGATTGGGAAATCTGTGGCTCAACCTGCGACAAATGACGATTCTAAGATGGGGCTTCACTAAGGTTATCTACCTGCAGGATTACTTGCAGTCATTCAAAAACACTTGCCTCATTGTCTCCCATGACCGCGGCTTCTTGAACACAGTTTGCACGGACATCATTCTGCTGAATGGCAGGAAGTTGACCTATTACAAGGCCGCTTCGGAACATTTCGGAACCCATTGTTACTCCAATTGACCCTGAAGTCGGACTTTGACGTCTGCGCACTTTGCGTTCAACATTTGAAAGATTAAACGTATTTAAAGTGCACGATAGCGGATGAGCCTGTAGCATTTTGTATCCGTTTGTCGTATCAATTCTGTGAATCTTTTTGCTGCTTTTTGTCGAGGGTGATTACGAGACCTATGTGAACACAGTGAAAGAAACCCGACTTGCTCAGCAACGCGCCTACGATGCGCAGCAAAAAGAGATCGCACACGTCCTGGAATTCATCAACAAACATGATGAGCGTCCAAAGATCGTGGCCCAGAAGGCCGAGCTCGCCATGTCTGTGAAAGCTGAATTTGCTGGTGGACATGGTGGACATGCATCACTTTCATCATTTTTCCATCATGGTAGAACATCTGCAATCTTGGTCAGACTTTATCTTTCTTTCACTTTTGAGGTCCGCGGAGTGAACTAAGTAGCTGTAGCTCGGCTGTCAGTTTCTCTGGTCATCGGTTTCAGCAGCGCATGAAGAAATACACAAATACTACATAAATTGCATAATTAAATACTAAATGCATACATACTGAACTGCATCCGTCCATCCGTCCATCCGTCCATCCATCCACCCATCCACCCATCCGTCCATCCGTCCATACATCTAACATCCATACATCTAACATCCATACATCCATACATCCATACATCCATACATCCATACATCCGTACTTGCACACATAAATCCATACTTGCATGAATACACCAATGCATGCACACATCCATACATCCATACATCATCATACATCCATACATCCATCCATTCATGCATGCATGCGTGCGTGCATGCACGCATACATACATACATACAGGCATGCTTGCCTACATACGCACATACGGTCATACGTGCATAACAACATGCACACATGCAAACATACCGTCGTGCATACACACACATACGTGCATGCATGCATGCAGACACATTGTATGCGGTTTATACGCATGCACACACATGTACATACGTCAATATACATATACGCATATGCACACACATACATTACATTACATTACATTACATTACATTACATTACATTACATTACATTACATTACATACATAATTAGATATATATATATATATATATTTATAGAGAAGAATCAGGCCAGCAAACAAAAGATGTTGGACAAGATGGAGAAGATAGAGGATCCTGCCATCACTTTCAACGACGCTGCTTCGCTGTCGATCCGCTTCCCTGACCCTGGGCAGCTTCCAAAGAATGAACTGATCCAGTTTGACAGCATCGCCTTCGCCTATCCAGGGAAAAATCCACTCTTTGAGAAGGCTACGGCCAATTTGGACATCAAGGGACGCATTGGCATTTTAGGTGCCAATGGAGATCCTTGGATGATTTGGATGGTTGACATTTAAAGACCAAACGACATCTAAAGACCAGCTTAACATAGCTTAACTGGATCTAGTTGGATCCAGTTGGGGTGGATATCGATGACTGTGCTTAGGCTGGAAAGAGTACCTTGCTCAAGGTCATGCAGAAGAAGCTGGTTCCAACTGCAGGGCAGATCGAGGTGAATCGAAATGCCAGAATAGGCTGGGAGATGGGGGAAAAGATGGGAAACGCCACCAGAGAGGTGAAGTCGAGCTTTGGTTTCTTCTGCTTGTGTGCTTTGCGACCGTGCTTTGCGTGCTTTTTCTTTGCGAATTTGCTTGCTTATCCCAGCCAATTTTGAGGGTCTTTAATGCACTTTAATGATCTCCTCCATGTGTTTCGAAGCATTTCAAAATTTTTTTTAGTGGGTTCCAAGATGTTCCAAGATCCCGCAGACGATCCCCAGATCCACATCTTTCACCTTTCGCCCCGCCCCGACATTCAGAAACCGAGGCACCTTTGCCCAGCACCATGTGGAATCTTTGGACTTGGACGCCACCTGTGTGGATTGCGTCCAAGCCAGTTTCCCTGGCATCAGCGACCAGGAGGTGTGACATGAAAAGACCATGGATCATACGGAGATGTCACGACGTATAACGACGTCTAACGACGTATAAACGGAATTTAAATGAATCAAACATGAATCATGAATCTAATGGATATGAAAAGAAAATCTGATGATCTGAGGAACTTGTGGGCTTCTGGTTTCATCTGACTTCTTGATTATGTCACAATGTGTAGCCGTGTTTCCAGGCTAGAAATATCCTGGGCCGTTTTGGCATCAGTGGCCTGTATCTTAGAGCCGCGCTATGCTGCGCTATGCTGTGCCATGCTGTGCCATGCTGTGCTATTTTCAACTTGACCTGCCTCCTGGGACGCCGAAAAACGCCGAAAAACGCCCAACAACGCCTGGAGGTGACATGGCCCTGCGTCGAATCAAGACGCTGTCCGGGGGGCAGAAAAGCAGAGTGGCACTGGCCATTGTGACCTATCGTCAGTTCTTTGGTGGCACACTTTGACGTGTTAAAATCTGTTAAAACATTTTAAAACTGTTAAAACATGTTTCGACAGTTTCGTGTTGCAACACTTTAGTGTTTGCACATCTTTGCACGATGCGGAGGCCTCACCTAATTTATTTGGATGAGCCGACAAACCACCTTGACATGGAAACCATCGATGCCTTGGTGGAAGCAATCAAGGAATTCCAAGGAGCTGTTGTCATGGACTCCCAGTGGCATTTGCAAGGGGTGTTTCTGTGTTTTCCACGTGCCGCAAGCGATATGTCATAGCAAGATATGGCAAGGGCAAGGACATGTAAGGGCCAAGGGCCATCAAGGGCCATCAAGGGCCCATGTCTGCTGCTCGAGATGCCAAGGTGAGCCATGACCAATATTTCCTCTCCCAAGTTGCAACGCAGTTCTGGTCAGTAGCAGATGGCAAATTGACGGTCACCTGGCATCACCTGGCCATTGCTCCCAGTGAACATCGGGTTGTCCATTGGTTGTCATCGGTTGTCCATGCTGTCTGTGGGATGCCAATGGATGCCATGTATGTCTGCATCTCTCCTGCCGAAAAACCTCAGGTTTACCGCGATTTATCTGATGCCAAAGCCGCGACTTATGGTGCCTCAGCTGCACTTGGTGAATCTTGGTGAATCTTGGTGGCTGATGTGATCACCCAGATGAATCATGATGAATCAGTGGGCTGACAAGGACAGTAAGTGGTGGCTCTGCGGATTGGGCACAAGTCCAAACCTGGCTCAAGTGTACAGGCCCCGCCCCGATCTCCAGGCGGCACAAAATGACGTGACCGATTGATAGGGCATTCTGTTTGATATTGAAACTGCTCTCAAGCAGGCTATGTCTGGCAGTGCCACTCAGGGATCTAAACTGGCTTATAAGAAGATAGAAGGAACATAGTAGTTGACACCAGCAGAGCTGCATGATTCATTCTTCGCGCTCATCAATCATGATAATCATGATAATCACGCTGGTCAGTCGACATAGCTTTCCATGGCTCAAGCACCACTGCATTTGACATCATTTGACAATTTTGACATGTGCCAAAATGAGACAACTGCCATTGAGATCCCATTGATATCCCATTAATATCCCATTAATATCAACAACTCAAGGTTCAAAAGGAGTTTCTGCCGTGCCGGATCTTGGGATCGTGCCTTATCCTCCAGCAGCGCATGCGTGGTTTTCAGAACTTCCACCGCAGGCTGGGCATGGCTCGCCTACAAGGTGAAGCATTCTGCCGAAATAATTCATTAATGATTATCATTTATCATCATTTATCCACCGCTCCCAATGACAACTATTGACTGGAGACGAAAGATAGCGCTCATTGAAACACAGCGTCATCGTGGAAACCGATGTTTATCGGCTTTGTGGGGATTGTTTGAATCCCATTTCACCACAAGAAACTGGGGATTTTTGATGCCAGTTTGGCATGCTACGCGTACTTGAATGATTGCCAATGGCTCAAGCAGCAGATCCAACTTTGAACTATCACTCTGTACCCCAAATCCAGACGTCATGGGCCTTTAAAACCTGGGACCTGAACACATGGTTTCACCATGGCATGGCGATTGCGTCATCAACTGACAAAATCCTCAAATCTCTCAGTCCAAAGATTGCCAATCTGGGATGATCTCAATTCACCATCTCCAAACTTTGGAGATACTACCGGCACTACCCCGGCACTACCCCTCACATCATGCCATCTTCACATGCCGAAAATTGACTCTCCACTGGGTCCATTGGATTCCCACGCGGTGCTGTGGTGCTGTGCCACGGGTGCCATGAGAAATGCCAAGCGCGTTCTGTGGCAGGTGGGGCCATGGAGGCTTTCTCCAGTTCCACTGAGATGAAATCGGCATGAATCATCAGCTGTTTCAATGTATTTCAAAATATGGACCGGACAGTTTAATCAATATATGATATATATATATATATATGTGTGTTAATATGATTTAATATGTATATATATATATATATAAATAAATAACTATATATATATATGTGTGTGTGTTAATATGTATGTATATATATATATAGTGTCCTGCCGTTAACTTCACTGGTCTGAATGGCCAAAGTCCTGGAACTCAAGCATACTGTAATGATACATTCAAATCATTCTCACATAGCAAGGCGCTGGTGTCGCTTGCTGATAGCCTTGGTCGGGACCTGCATTGGCTTTCTGTTCGCAAACAATGGCACAGAGGAGTGCGAACTATTCGGGATACAATCGGATGAATTTCAAGTTGAATTATGACGAATCATGCTGAATCGTTTCAGGGCACAGTCGTTGAATGGTTGAATCTTGAATCATGTTGAATCATATTTTGTTGTCAGCCATTGGCCTTTCACAGTGTTTCTATGAGTCCGTAGCTTTCACAATTTTGCAGGGGTTCTTAAGCATCATTTTTCGCGGTTGAATGTGCGGAAGCGACCAGAGGTGAGTGATGTGATTGTAGGCATTTTGATATATTTGATATGTTGCTTGATCGGATGTCCGACCCTTTTTTTGCCACAGGAGAAGCGAAGTTTCCTGAAAGTTTTATCCTCATCCGTGCACACCAGAACAGGCGGCACACATGCTGCTGTGACAAACGTGGTTGCAAAACCGGACTGCTGCTTCGATGTTTTCGGGAGATGTGCGGCCTCCATTTCAGCATGAATGAGTTAACGCCACCACTGAAAGTAACGAATCTCAGGTGTTTTTCCCCTGGAAAGGAAGCCAAGAAAAAAACAAAAACATATAAAACCAAGAAAATCAGAGAGTAGAGGGTTTCATGTCCCGACAAGGTAGTTGCACTACCTGGGATTGATGCATGATTCTTCAGATGATGGCCTTTGCAACCACGCCCGATATTTTGACATGTTTTGGCTCTCCCACCTGACATTGCGAGACCCTTATAAGACGAAGAGGAATTTAGCAGGTTCCCACCCCCCCAAAAAAAAGAATAACAAGCACATAACCCTGGAAATACAGCAGTGAACGGGGAATCCAGAAGGTCTTCAAGACATGCAACTGTCACAAGTTTCCCTTTGCTCTGACGGAGCCCTGCCACCCAGCTGTCTAACATCGTCGAACATTGCCAGATTTATCCAGATTCATCCAGATTCTCCATATCCATCTCCATGTCATCTCCATCTCCATCCTCTCAATGCTGTTGCGGTGCTAGGCCCCGATGCAGTCCTCATGGCCGCGGACCCCATGGACACGAGCATCGATCAAAATGAAAGCACAGAAGGCTCAACCCATGATAACAGATGATAACAGATGATAACATATGATAACAGCATCATGGGGGGATCATGGGCGGTTAGCGGCTAGCGGCTAGCGGCTCTCCATTTTGGATCTTCACTAGGCTTCTGTTGCAAAAGGGCCGTGGATTAGCTTAGGAACTCTGAGGTTGATTACTGTTGATTTCCAGCAAAAGTTCTGCTAGGGAAAATGGTAGCTGGGCAGAAGAGAGGCATCTTCGGTCCAAGCTGCTGTAGAGACATCGCTAATTGCTTGGAGAACTTGATCCCAGATCTTGGAGCCGGCGCAGAGAACTGCCCAGATAAGACACTACCATGGAACTAGAGCAGCTGCAAGGCGCATGCGCACCCCAAACAAAGCAACCAGACAAGGGAACATCCCAGGTGAAGTATTAAAGCCTTTTGGGTTTCAGATGGTTTCAGGTTCTCATGAGATGCTTTGGGTGTTGGATTTCTGCAACCGATGCGGAACACAAAACAGTCCTTTTTCAGCCTGGCTCACAGCCTCAATGGCTTTGATATTAGGCCCATCAGGCCCATCAACATTGTCAGGCCCGATGCTTTCTCTGCCTCTTGCTCTCTTGCGACCGATGTTCCCGGCCCTGCTTGGGCAACTCCGCAGTAGCCTTACTTTTCGTAAATCTCTGAAAAAACTGCTTGGCCACTTCTTTTTGGCCAGTATCGCAAACGTGACTTGTGAAGATATGTGACAACAACTGCTTTTCAAGTTTTCACGGCTAGGCTAAACATAGTTCTGGCGGTAGATCCGCGCTAGATAAATCCCCCAAGAATACGTGGTTGCTGCCCGCTGGTCAGCTCGCTGAACTTGAAAACCTAAGAGCACTGTTTGCATCAAAAATGGTAGCCTGACAGCTGGCAGCTGGGATATGGGCCATGGATGGCCATGGAGTCTGCAGATCAAAGAACTTTCAAAGGACACCTGCAGGGCACAGTGACTCCAGTTCCAACAGCTCCAACAGCTCCAACAGCTCCAACAGCTCCAGCTAAAGCCGCACGCTGGCGAAGTTCCGCAAGATTTTGATCCAAATGGATCATTTACTATATTTACTGTAGAACTTTCTTCACTGTTTGATGTCTGTTGAAACGAACTTGAAACGCGGGGTCCTGTAAATTCGCAGTGACCAGTGAAGGTGATTTGCGTCCGAATCCGGGAGAGAATTTAGAGAACATGCCATTTTGATCCATTTTGGGCGATGCGTAGAAACCGTCTCATTGAAGGCGGGCTTTTGCAAGCGCTGGAGAGCACAGCACAGTCTTGAGTCGGACAATGTTACGGCACCTATGCCATATGCCATATTCGTTGCCGGCAACTGGAAATTGTTGAAAGCAGGTCGCTGACAGTTCAAATTATTAGATCTGTTGGCTTACTGGAGGAAGCATTTTGTAAGCTCGATGGCCTATGGCGCTTTGGTTGGCCACAAGGTTTTGTTGAGAGAATGGGCGCGCTTATGCGAGACAAACGCTTTTTGTTACAAACAGTGGTGAAACCTCTCCATTGCACAACCACAACTCGGGAATTTTCCATGGTGGCATCGCAAGTGCCCCTATTTTTGTGATTCTTATGTCTATCTTGATGCACGATGCCCTCAACATGCTGCAAGGAAATGCTAGGCAGGCCTTTGAACAATGGGATCTGGCGGACATTGTTTATGCAGCTGATACAGTGTTAATCGCAGTTTCCAATTTAATCCAATTTACATTTGACGGAGTATATGCAGGTAGTAGCGGCTGGTCGCAAGTAAGGTGTTCATTGGTTTAAGTTTCAGCTTCTGGGTGGATGCTGCGATCCTCAGTAACCGGAGATGGGAATGAGTTATCTAGACGCATTGGTATTCGCATTGGTATTCGCATTGGTATTGCTAAAACTGATTTTGCAGCGCCCCAAAAGGTCTGGAATGGTGTGGAAACATTCATGAGTACACAGCCGCCTAAAATCGGAAATGCCGGCAGCGTTTTTTTTTTTTTTGTCTGGACTATCGAACGCAGAAGTGCTGCAAAGGAGTGGTCACATCTCAGCGTCCAAGCTTCTTGAATGTAAGCATTTACTACCGTTTGGTTATTTAACATAGCCATGGAAAATGGCCCATTTATAGATGGTTTACCTAGTAAAAATGGTGATTTTCCATGGCTATGTTAAATAACCAGAGGGTATATCCAGGGAAGATTTTGCGCTGTAACCCAAACCACCCACTTCGACAAGTCTCTTTTGCGCCTGGTACATCTGCTGCTGCATCTCGGTTTTTCAGGAGAATAGGATAGCATGGGTCGGCCCTGTAAAGAGTGGATACCGGAGACATCCGGAGACTTCTCTTTTAGCGCTGTAGTTCACGGAGAGCGTTCAAAATTGGTTAGTTGCTGTCCAGAATGAATTGGGTTTTGAGCTATCGAAAACGCATTTTGGCCCAGCCAGCCCCTTCCTTTTTAATTGTAGAGTATATTTTCGCGTTATTTCTTTGTGCACACTTTGGAATTGCCCACAGGCCGCGGGCGCACGCCTGGACAGACAGACGCACAAGACATGCAACTGTCACAAGTTTCCCTTTGCTCTGACGGAGCCCTGCCTGACCACCCAGCTGTCTAACATCGTCGAACATTGCCAGATTCATCCAGATTCATCCAGATTCTCCATATCCATCTCCATGTCATCTCCATCTCCATCCTCTCAATGCTGTTGCGCTAGGCCCCGATGCAGTCCTCATGGCCGCAGACTCCATGGACACGAGCATCGATCAAAATGAAAGCACAGAAGGCTCAACCCATGATAACAAATGATAACAGCATCATGGGGGGATCGTGGGCGGTTAGCGGCTAGCGGCTAGCGGCTCTCCATTTTGGATCTTCACATGGCATCCAGACCATGATTGATTTCTTGACTTGAGCGCTCCTTTTTTTGGGGGGGAGTTAAGGGGAAATTGCGAAAGCCGTACATCTTTGGAACAATGACTGCACCAGGTCTCCCAGCGGCCGTGGCCGAAGCACACCTGGATGGCATTCAACCGCGGCCGCAACGCATGGAAGACGCCACGTGGACCGCCAGCGGACAGTACTGCATAGCGACCAATTTCAGTCTCATCCTGCAAAGGGTTGGATATATATATATATACATTAACTATAATTAATTATAATTAACTATATAATTTATTGATAGAATGACCGGCAAAGTCGTGCAGAAATCGTGGTCCATCTTGGTGTCGGAAAACTTGGGGCTCCAGGATGCCATGGCATCTGATTTTCGTGAATTGCGTCGAGGAGCGGCTGTCGGGTGAAGCTGAAGCCAGCGTACCCTCTGGTTATGTCAAAATAACTATGGAAAGATCCACCATTTTTAATGGGAAAACTCACTATAAATGGCCATTTTCAATAGCTATGTTAGTTTACCAGAGGGTAAACTATTTCATAACTCAGCCATGTTGAGTCTGGATATCCACAAACCTAAAAAGAAACCATTCGAACCGGATTCCACAAGAGTATACAAGAGTGATCGCTTGATTCCATTTTAATCATTTGTAATCCACATTTCCACTTTCCCCACTGCATGTCCATGCCGGTCAAAAGAGGATGGCCGTAACCTCAAACGATTGAAGGGGCGCGAAAAACGCTTGACTTGTCCTCACAGTGCCTGGGCACGAAGTTGGACATGGAATGGGGTCAGGAATGTGGCAAAAGTATGGACTTGGTATCAGTTGGGGCAGTATGGATGAATTGCACATAATTATTTAAAATTATATTTACATTTATTCAATTTGTTTACATTTATTTACAGATTTCACTATTTCACCATGAATGAAATGAATTAACCTTAACAGAATGGTTGGCCAAAGCAGGTGCCGAGGTTGCCGTGGGATGGATAGGATGGGTCAAGGTTTTTCAAGCTGTGGTGAAGCGAATAATTTTTACCATCCCAGACACCATTTTGGAATATCAAATGGATTTTTCCATGGTGTCACGACTGACATATATGACTGACATCATCCCAAATAGTCTTATATAAGATCATAAGACGGTTTCTCAGCATAGACCATCATGGACCCCATTGGGGGATGGTTAACTGTTATACGTGCTTGACCTATCATGAAATTATCATCACTATATGTTCTAAAGAATTATTCTACAATCACCATTCAATCACCCCATAATTCATCATAATTCCCTAAACAAGTTGGCTAAAAACCACTCTTCCAAAACCCCCGAAAAGTCACCGGGAAAATGGAGGTCGATGCATTCTTACCATCGACAAGAACTTAGCCCAGAAGGCAAAAGCCATGGTCTTGAACCCGGTGTGGATGGCACCCTACTTGGTGCCACCCTCCATCAAACCGGCCGACCCGACATGACTTGAGCTTTTGCAAAATGAAACTGATCTTGAAATATCTTGGATACACTTTGCCCTTTTCATTGGCGTCATTTACTGTACTTTTGTATCTTTTGAGTATCCGGGATTTTGAAAAAAAGACACTGTCGTTGCTTTTGAAGGCTGTTCCACCACTACATTGAGGAAAACGGCTCGACAACCTTGGACATTTGTAAACTAAGTCGGGTTTCGACATGGTTTGACCGCCCATGACAATCATGACAGGCCTGGCAAGTTTGGGTGGCTTGGCTATTCCCGCGAGCGAAAGATGTTTTGTCCCTTCTGTCGTTCATTGCAATGTGGGAAGAGCATGGAAAGTATGCATCCGTTTGTGGTTTAGATGTTGGTTGTTGTGAAAAAATGTACTATAACGGTTCAGGTTTCAAAAGCTTGGGCCGAGATATGATAAGACCACAAATTTGGCATTCCACTTTCAAATTATTTTGTCTTGAGGAGGTGTTTTTTTTGAAACCAGGGCGTCCATGGCACATAGTTCTCACTACGTCTCAAAGAAGTCGCGCACACACACACACACCAACTTGCACACAGACTTGATGCTACTCTACAGAGGTAGGCCGGGTAGGCTAGGGCAACAATCTGTATTTGAACTTGCAAGCGCACTTGCTGCAGATGGAGTGGCTGGGGCAAAAATGTTGCGCACGCGCTTGATAGTGCGCCACAGCTGGCAGAGCATATCATACCAAGGTAGGCTGGTTCAAAGATGTTCAGTTGATGCTGCGCAAATCCAATGTCAGAAACCTGAACATGTCCCGCGCCAGCTGAAGACGTTAACCAAAGTTTTGAGAATCTTCCCAAGTCGTTTGTTCTTGCCCAACCACAGCAAGCAAATGATCCGATATCGTCAATATAATATCACTTCAAACTCATTGAAAGAGTGGCTTCCCGCTTTCAAGGCTTCCCCAACTTCAGAATATTCTGGCCACTCGAAATTGAACCCTGGAATCACCTGTTTCAGTGTGCTTGGAGATCAAAGAAAGTAGAGTCGGCTGCAGATTTCCTGCAGTTGTTAAAGATTGTTAAAGAATGATTTCTCCACCAAACAAACGCAAAACTTAGAGGTCTTTACGGTATTCAGGAAATGTGTAACAGCCAAATGGCCATGAACAGCCACCAACGGTCATCTACAAGCTGTGCCCCAGGTATTTCTTCTTTCTATCTTGACACATGCACCATGTGTACATGCATGCAAATACATACACTACATCCGAAAAAAATGATCACATGTAATCTTTGCACTCACACATATATCTTTGTGTATGCACGCTAATGTAACTTTAAATGCCCACGTATGAGATCGTATGAGTATATATATATATATATATGCATACTATCGCACTATATATATTATATACACACTGTACTATACAGATATGTTTATTGAATATCCTGAATATCTATTCAATTTCATGTCACAGGCGCACAGCAAGTTAACCTTTGTTAAACTGGGGCTTCCTGACGATGCAAACCATTCGGTGCTTTCGAGCTATTTGTGGCAGTCCGTCCTTCGTGATTTCGTTGTAGAGGACTATCATCTCCCGCTTTTTCATATAAATACAGTGAATTAAACGTATGTTATACAGTATATGACAATATGATAACTGTATGACAGTATATGATATTTCATATATATATATAGATATATTCATATCATACACTGTCATACACATCACACGATCAAATATTTCGCACCGCGATCAGAAGAATCAACGCCTCTGGCCACGAGGTATACAGTTTTCACTTCGAATCGCCCAAGTCACATGGCTTCGCTGCTTGGATGAGACATTTCTGGGCCCCACTTTGGATCCACTGGACGAGTGTAGCATAATCCATGCTAGAAGCCTGGCGCAACACCTCGAAAAATCATTTTCAAATTGAAGTTCACGATTAGAGAAGATGTTAGAAGTAACTTTGAAGTAAGTTTGAGCATGTGAACAGAGTATTCTTTGGTAATTTGGGTGTTCTTGCAGTCTCCAGGGAGTCTCAGTTTGCGAGGCCAGAAAAAACACAAAAGCGATGTCTTCCAGGACCGACCTCACCATGACTTTCCAATCCAAGTCAGATGCCTGGCTCTGAGCATTGAGCCAGTCGTTTCCGCGTTGGGCTGTACCAGTGCTGTTTCTTCCACCATTTTCCATACCAGTCCATGAATCTTCATCATATGGGACATTATGGGACTGAGTCTGTGAGGATATGTGAGGATGCTAGAGGGTGCTATATGATGTTTTTTTTTGGTGATGGGTGAGTAATTCTGTGCTGCCATTTGTGATGGCTTCTGCGAGTCAGCCGCGGCTCAGCGACCAGACCTAGTTTCCGTAGTTTCTCTTCAGCAGCCACACCTCAGCGAAAACATTGTTTCGACGCTACGGCTTAGCAACCACACATCGTTTCCCTTCAGCGCCCAAAGATGTGAAACAAAAGCGCTATCACTATGAAAGATTCAGACCTAGATGTTTTTTCTCTACAGGCTTTCTCAAGAATCCTGCTCTGCTTGTATATCATTGTCAAAGCTTTACAAAAGAGCCCCAAGTTAATGTTGAATTTCACCCTCCACAGTGCCTGACAGTTGCAATCTCCATCCTTTGCCCTTGAATACACCGTCAGCATTTTAAGTAATTGTTAGCATTTCCCCTGCCCCGCTTCACAAGACATTGGTCCGCATGCTGACTCATTGATGAAATTATCCCTGCTGCCTCCGACAAGGCAATGGTCAGCACCCCAAGGCTATGTTACACTTCCCACTGGTCCTGTACAATACAGTGGTCAGCATTCTCAACCATTGTTTAAACTTCTTTCCCCCTCCTGCCGTGCAACAATAACGAGCTTTCGAAGTCATTATTGAAAAAAACACATGTGGCTTGCAGATAGTTGTGCCTGACAAGACAACGACCCGTATTCGAAGTCATTGACGTATTCGAAGTCATTGACGTATTCCATAAAATAATCAGCATTTTCAGTTATCGAATTTTCTTCCTCCTTTCTCCCTCATTACCACACAATGATTAACATTCCGCAAAAGTTTCCGGGAAGAGAGGGCGCTTTGCGGTGTGCCGAGCATAGGGGGTCCAAACAACAAGTGGTGTGGGTGCTAGTGCTACATTTCCCGCAGAGTGTCGATGAGTTCCTCCGCCAGGGCTGATCCAGCATGGTCGATTTCCGAAGCAAAGTTTCCTGTGCATAGTTGAAACATGTTGAAACATGTTGAAACATGTTGAAACATGTTGAAACACAGTTCCGAAACATAGTTTCTGAGCAGGGTCTACCATGGTCTACCGCTTCTCTGGCCGATTCAGTGAGCCGTTTCGCTAAGATCAACCAGTGCCATCCGAGGACATTTTTCGCCCCTTCTACGATCTCATACCGCTGACCCAGGATAAACTGCAGAAAGGGTTGACAAATTTCACTGATGCGGCCGACAAAAAGTTCCTTGGCAGATGGTGCTTTGAAAGGTAGGTTGATGCAGGTTGCGGTCAGCTGGTTGTGGTTGTTCTTTGAGAAGGATGTTGCAAGGAATGATGTTGATTTTATCAAGCAGTTTTTTCGTCGGAAGTGCGTTACACTTGATCCAAACCTCAAGCCTAGTGAGTAAAACCATTTCCTCCAGATTTTGAGTATTATGGTTGGTCATGGTTGGTCATTATTTGTGTGGAAACAACACGGCAGATATCCAGACTTCTCGCATCTTCTAGCCGTGTGGTAGCGTGGGGTTCTCTGAAGCTGCCCTGAGGTACTTACTAATTTGGGTTGTGAGCCACTTGGTTCAGGGCAGAGGCCCGACTGAGTTCATTGTGACATCGATGACATCGTGTGCCCCCAAGATCCCCCAAGTGTGGAGAGGGAACGCATTTTCTGGAAAATTCTGGAAACACAACAAGAAAGCGACAGACTTGTCAACGGATTTTTGGTCCTGACCGCGTGAGGTAACTGTGCTTGCAGGAGCCGTGTCCTGGCTGTCAATCTTTGCATAACGAGGTGTTTCAAAAGCACCTGCTGGAATACTTTCGCCAAGTTGTATAGTTGATCCGATTTGCATTTGCTTCAAGATGTTCCAGAGGCAGCTGTAAAGTATTGTGCAGTGGTCCTTTTTGATGCTATTTGTTTTAGTTGGCCCCTGGATGTCCTCGTTGAGGCATGTCGCTCTTCAAAAGGCTGCAGGAGATATTGGGGAAGGACACAGTCTCCTGACCAAATTCAGTGCTGGTCACTTCAGCCATCGCTTTGAGCATCGCTTGAAGGTTCATTTGTATGGCAACTGCGGGAAGAAACTTCCTTGTCGCTAGGCTGATAGTTAGAGCCAGAAGGACTTCAGCGCCAGCAAGTGCAAGCACCAAGCCTGGTCACTACATGTCACTACCGTAATTTGAAGAATCCCAAAAGCCCACACGATATCTTGGAATGACTTGGTATCTCTTGATTCTCTGGATTGCTTTGCACATCTTTGCACATGGTTGGGGCATGTTGGGGCCCTTCTCTGTATTGTCAATGGCGGCCGTGTTGTTTCTTGGCTTGGAAATTCACCCACCACTCACGGCGATAAACCACATATGCAGTAGGTTTTGTCCAGGGAAACTACCCCGGGATACAGAGTCAACCTCCAGCTTCAAGTACTGGATAGGCAATGTGTACATTGCTGTGTGGTGACAACGTGTGGTCACGCTTCCCGACCACTTTTGCCTACAAGACAGCCCCCCTTAGTCTCTAAATTGGCACCTTGTTTCAAACATGTTCTGTGGCCACCTTGAGGCAAGCGCCATGACAAAGCTTGTGACTCGGTGCCGTCATGGAGGGTTCACTTCATAAAGCACATCCGAAGGATGTTGCTCCTGGAATTGCATGAGGCCATGGATTTTGCATCAGCCCAGCCATGTAACGCTAGAAACAATGTGGAATAATGTGGAACAATGAGCCACAGCATGCCACAGCCATTATATATATATACGTATGTGTATATATATATATATGATATTCGGTTTTCTGAGGCTGGAGGCTTTGCAATGTGTGGGGAGGACATGAATACACATGGCTTTTTTCACATGCCACGTTCGCGAACGGGGGACCACCCGGTGGCTTCACCTGCCGGGACCCAAGGCGAAGCGGTTTTTTTTCAGCAGTACAAGTTCTATGCGGCCTTTGAGACCCTGGGAATACCCTGGGAACTCCCTGGGATATGTTGGGGTCTTGCCAATTTGCCGTGTACGGATCATGTTTTGAAATATGTTGAATGGTTTGTGTATGTTTGTGTATGTTTAATTGACTATCATCTACTACTATCATCGACTGTCATCACCTATCATCAGATATCATTAACATTCATTAACTATATTTGACTATCCACCTTGACATCATTTATCATTTCTCATGATTTCTCATCCCCTGCGCATGTTTGCTTTCACGAACTCAGGAGCTCCCGTTGCCGTGGCTACATTACCGAGAAATTTTTTCGTTGCTCGACGGGCTTGTGTCCAACGGATGGTAGCAGGTTTCTCTTTGGACATCTTTGAGCAATGTATACCAGTGCAACCCGCGAGGTGGAATATTTCTTCTTAACTATTAATTGTTAAGTCTGCCCGGTTATCATTCTTGTGAGCCCTGGTTAAAAGTCTAGAGTCTAGGCGTTTTTGCTGACCGAGTTTCAAATGTTTCAATACTGTACCTCACTTGGATGGCAATCCCATGAGTCAAACATATGTAATTGTTTGGATAGGGGATAGAGTCGGATAGAGGCTCATGGGAATTGTTGTTGTTGTTGTTGTTGTTGTTGTTGTTGTTACTCTCCGGTCATCAAGAGTGGCGATGGAAAATCACCCTTATGAATTTAAAGATGACTTTCTTATTAAACTTTCACTTTCAGGGGATTTCCCATTGCCATGTTTGGAGGGTATCACTTGCTTTCGAAAAAGGCACTGAATGTTGACCGTAGGCGGCCTGCAGACCTCGATGGTGCCTCTTGCTTATGGTGGTGTTGGTCGGGCTGACTATGAACGTGACTTGGCGCGATGGTGCAGCGGCGGTTTTTATGAAGCCCCGTGACTGGTTTTTCGTGACCGGAAAAAAATGCCGCTAGGGGAATGCCACGTGGAATCCCATGGAATGGAAACATTTTCCGATCGATTGCCCAGAACAGTGCGTTTTTCGCATCTGCCATATGCGAGGACTGCGAGGAAGAGCATAAACGAGTAATTACAAATTGATTCAGCATTTTTCCAGTATAGAAATTATAGGAGCTGACCCTGGCCCTAATTAAATACCTTACAGATCCTTACAGTCCTGAGAATTGGCACAAGTGGCTGGAACTTTTTTTCCAACGGTGATGTGCCAGGTATAGCGCCCAAGGGAGCATTCCTTCATGCCACCTGGTGCCAAAGCAAAGTGATGGGGCAATACAAGTCACCACCCCACTCGATTTACCATGCATGCAGACATGGAAGGAGTTTGGGAAAACTCTTGGCTGTTGGAATCTTAGCCTGCAAACAACTGCATTGGATAAAGGTCATTACAGTTCCAGTATGTTGGTATATCGTTTTTTTTGTACATGTTTTTCTTTTTAGACCGCTAGATAAATCGAAATATCCAGGTGCGATAGAAATGTGGAATAGCATCACAAGATAGCGTGCGTGAAGTTCTCTTTCTCCAAATGACAGGTTTTAAGGTTTGAGCTTTCATGGCAAACGTGGCAATCTGGAGCAGCATTTATATCTTGAATCTTGATATGTCTTCCTTTGGACGAAGAAAATTTACCTTTGAAAAGGACTCCTGACTTCTCAGACCACTTCCCTTTGAAGATCAGACCAGAATGATTTTCATTCCCCAAAATGAATCTGAGCATCTCTGAGCTATATGGCGTCTTACTTTACATAGAATCATGCCCGAAGGCCCAAACTTGAGCAAGGTGTTGTCCAGGGTGCCCAGCTTATCTCTCAATGGTAACAACTTGGTGTGGACACGGTCATCTTCTGACCTTGTCTCACACATCTCGCAATTCCATTCCCAACAGTGCCAGCACGTTTCTATGAGTTTCTATATGCATAGTGCATGTCATTATCATGTCATTCTGTGGATGACATGTGATGGTCCGGTGGGAAAACCCTGGTGGTAGGTTACCCTCTGGTAAACTAACATAGCATAACATAGCTATTGGAAATTGCCATTTATAGTGGATTTACCATGATTTACCCATGAAAAATAGTGATTTTCCATAGAGGGTACCTGGTAACGGACGGTTAGAGTCGGCCGGCCGAGGTCGATGATTTCGCTTCCGCGGAGGACCTGGCTAAGGGGCTACAAGAAATCGATGGAGACGATGCACGCTACAGTCGCTACCATGGCTGCAAGGTTTACCCTCTGGTAAACTAACATAGCTATGGAAAATCACCATTTTCAATGGGAAAATCCACTATAAATGGTCATTTTCAATAGCTATGTTAAATTACAGAGGGTACCCCATGGATGATATGGATGGAAATGGATGGGATCTCTACAGAAACCCAAGTTTTGATGGCAGTCTTGAAACAAGACTCGATGGGGTTAAAACGAGGGCCTGCAGCTAAGGCTTTCATGAGTGGCGCAATAAACTGGAAGTTTCGACACAAGGTGCCAAGAGCATGCGGACATTTTGCTTTTACAACTATACCAATCAGCACATGTGGTCACGAAAGGTTGCAACTTTTCTTTCTGCTCTCTCCGGGCTTTGTGCTAATGCAAGGTCACCAGGCTAAATGCCAGACTCAGATTGTGACACTGTCGTCACACTGTCGTCACACTGTCGTCATTTCTCAGATCCTTATCCGCAGCGGCTTGTGGCCAGGCAGCGCCCATAATCGAGCCTACTGCGAGCTGTGCGATCGGATTGCTCAACCAATTGACCACAAGAAGCACAAGAGGCCATGGTATGCCATGATATGCCATGATATGCCATGATTGGCCATGATATGCGATGATATGCCATGGTATGCCATGGTGCCATGACATTTTCACTTGGTGCTGCGGGCAGGTCCTTTAGCGACTTGCATGACTGGTGGCTTGGCTTCATGGAGATCTCTGAAGGGCGAAGCCCTGAAGCCAAAGTAGCTGGTCCCCATTGGCACTTGAGGATTCATAATAGATGTATATAAATGTATATAATATATACGGATATTTGTAACATTGTGTAATATTATGTAATATGTGTAAGCATGATATAGCATGATTACATATGATTACCTCGGCCTTTGGACTCTGAGGGTTGTGACCTGCGCCCAACGCTTAGATATGCTTAGGACTCAGGACCATCAGTTTGTGGCTTGAAATGATTTCCATTGTGTCGACAGCGTAGAATTGTTATATTGTAGCTGCGAAGATTCAGACCTGAGTGGAAATGTATTCGATGTGACTCTCAATCAGTCTTCATATTTTGAGTCACATCAGTCACATCTTTTCAAAAACCCTACGTTGCTTCACTGGATCTTTTGATCTCTTTTGCACAGGCCGCTTGGGATTGTCCGTGGCAAAGCCTATGTCATATGTTGCCCGGCCCCAGGATGTTCGACAGTTGCATCGCCGACAAGCCGAATTGGAAGACGCGTTAAGTACCGCACGGTCGCCATGTGACCCATGTGACCTGGAGCTATCGCAGCCCGACGTGAGCGACATCAAAAATCATCGACATTGAACACCTCGGTCGCTCCAACAGCCCTGCTGATTGCTGGGGTATGGGAAAAGCGCTGACAGACGTCATAGAAGTTTCAAGCATTTTCAAGCCCCTTTACATGCCGATGCCTTCATCATCCTTTATCAATAAAGATCAAGGAAGAAAACATAGCCGAAGAAATCGAATTCGAATCAGGGTGAGTTCAACATAGTTCAACAGTCTCTGAAGAGCTTCGATATTCAAAGTGAAGCGACGGGTTCTTGTTTTCTTGGTAGGGGGTCTGGGGGTTATGTCTTGTTTGCGCCTCGTTGCGTGCCGCAGGTCTCTAAATCGGGTCGTGCCGTGCCACTCGCGATTGCTGCAAAAGGTGACGTTTTAAAGCTGTGAAATGTCATTTTGCGTGGCAGGCGTGGGACTTCGTGGCACTGAGGCGTGAAGCGTAGCGCGGGTCTCTAATGGCAACGCCGCTGTGCCTATTGCTGCAAAACGTGTGGATTAAAGACTCCACACTCCACACTCTACACTCCCGACTCCACCCTTCACACTTCACATTGCACAAACTCCCCACTTCAATTGCATTCGGGTTTGTGGATTCTATCAGTTCTTTTTGGAATACATTTGCAGTTTTGTTTGAAGAGCTGTTTTCAATCTCTCCCCTTGCTTTGGCTCCCCTTGCTCTTAATGCTGCTGCTGTTGTTGATGATGATGACGACGATGAAGATGGTGATGATGCTGATGCTGATGCTGGTGCTCTTGTCGATTTTGTTGTTGTTGCTGTTGATGCTTGTGACAGGCAAGATACAGTGACATGCCGAAAAACGCATGTGGTCAAAATAAACCGCTACATGCTACATCTACACCTCGTGCATTTCTCACACGCAGGGAAAAAGAATCTGAAAAGTGGTTTTTGGATTAGTCTGTGCTGTTGGAGGATGCTTGGGCTCAAATGACCATGCTTGCTGGGTCATGATGGGGCCCCACCAGGGTCGGCAAAGCACACTTTTTGTTGAAATTCGTCATGAATCAATTACGAGGATGAGGATGACAAGGTTGTTGGGAAAATCCAAACCTCATGCAGTTCCTATCACTGGTGACAATAGCTGACCCTGGAACTGGTCCGGTTTTAGGTGGTTGCGCGGATACATGCGGGTACCACCTGCAAACGTCAGCCATAGAGCTGGTGTGTCCAGCGTCATGGCTCGTTTCGGGCACCGACCGAACCGCAGTCGAAGATCCAATGTGCGAAGGTGGCAGCATGGCAAGACACTCGCTCTTGACAACTGTGTTGATTATTTCAAGTTTCTGCGAGAAAATCGGCTGTAGAAATGATACTTGCATATAAATGCGATGAACTGCGAAGGTCTACAACGGGTGAAACTGAAAATCTGACCTCGTGGGGTCTTGCACTGAATAGTGAAAACTCAAACGGCCAGAGACATGAGTGAACACCGTCAGAAGCCAGAGACATTTATGACCTTAGAACTAAAACCTTGAGCAAAATGAAAACAATCAAGCAACATCAACCAACCTCCAACAACCTGAAACAACCAAAGGAACAACTCAAACAATTTTTTCTGCTCAGTTCCAAGGAGATGGTCCTGGACCAACCGAGCACCCGGATGGAGCGAGGGGGAGCAGCCAGGCCCTCCGATAGAGGCCAGCAACGTGTGAGCGTGTTGTACTTGACTCCTACTGATATGGTAAGACAATGTAAGCAATTTAAGACAATGCAAAACATGCAAGTATTCCTGGCAGAGTATTTTGCAGTCTTCTCATGTCCTCTATTTCAGGTGCTCAATTGCTACTCCAGGATATGCACAGTTGCAACTGATAATGTTGTAGCAGATGCGCGTGTTGTCTTCAAAACATGCAGAAATCCGACATGCTACATGTTTCGCTGGAGATCCAAACATCTCACAACATCTCAGAGGCCCCAAGGGATTTGTTCTTGTTCTTGTTCTCTGAGGTGTGGAAGGGTACCACAAACTGGGCCAAGGAGGCTGGGTGCAGTTTTTTTTGGCCCTTCGTGCCATGGACGTTGCAACTGCTCTTTGCTTGGTCGTTCCACTTCCTCCGGTACATCCAGGATATCATGCTGTATATCCAATGTAGCCATGCTTTTCCATCTTTTCCTTGCTTGTTACTTGTAGCATTTTGGAAGATGAGGAACGCAATTAGACATTTTGGGATTCATGCTTTCTTCTGTATGGAGCGCAGCCAACTGATATCCCCAGAAGTTAGTCTGCCGGATTTAGTTGCAAAAGCGTGCTAGGCGCAAGATTGTGGATGGACATTCGCACTCCCGGGGGAACCTTGGCAGTTCACTTTTGTTGTGCTAGGCTTGCGCCCTGCCCCAGCTCAATTTTGGAATGTTGTCTTGAATCAAATTGTGCAATTTCAGAGACAGAGAGAGATCTGGCCAGGCGACTTTAAGCTCCCAATTCGGCATTCGAGGTTTGAAGTTGGGTGAATGTTTGATAATGTTTCCCATCTGACGGGCGAAGGTTGCTAAATTCCTTTGCAGCCGCGACCGATTTGGGTCGTGGCCGGAGCTCAAAGGACCCAGTCCTACCTGGCCAAAATTCATCAAAATTCTGGGTCCTGCAAACGTCAAATTCATCAGTCAGGCTCGTATAAATGTCGTGTAATGTAAGAATGTGTCAGAATACATGTTTGATATCCTCTGATATTCTCAGGTGATTTTTTTGAATGTATGTCGGAAGATGTCGGAAGAATTCGGAAGATATCGCAAATTACATGTCAGAATTGCAGATGGAGTGCCGGAGTATTTGTCCGAAAACATGTCAGAATATATCGCAGATACGGCCAGAAAATATTGCATATTTTCAAAATGTCAGCAGATGTGCCAGAATGCATTGCAAGTAGTTTGCCAGAACATATGCCAGATGCTTAGTGACAATTTGTATATCTAACGATTACATGTCTTACACCTTGTCAGAACATATTGTAAACATGCTAAATATTTCTGTCCAAATGTAGGCCAGATAGAATGACAGAATGTATAGAAATTTGTGGCCAAGTACTTGGCAGATAAATGCCAAATAGCAAGATAATATATTGCAGATGAAATGCCAGAACAACGCCGGTGAACATGTCAGTAGCCGGTGAACATGTCAGTAGACATATCAGTACATATGTCAGGATAACTTCAAAGTATTTTTAAAGCACAAACCAGCAAATATGTCAGTTTCAGGGGTTGGGGGCACCTAATAGTAATGTAATTTTCTGGCCAGAATCTTGGAATGACGCAGGTTTGGCGTTGGGGAAGTGAGGAAATCCTTCTTCAGCTATACAATGAAAGACTGTGCTGGCAAGTTGACATAGTATGCATTTTCACCAAACTTCTCATCCTCCTGACTCAGCGATTCTGGTCTGGTGGGGCTGACACAAGTAGAGGAGCAAAGCAAGATAAAGCGCTACTTTTTTGTAAAGGCGAAAGGGTCGCAGCCTGGAATGGATAGGATGTTGAAACTCCGTGAACCTCCTGCTTGAATCTGCTCAGGAATCTTGGCTGAAAGATTTTCCTGGACTGCTAAAGCATGAGGACGAGGCCATGGTTTGCGCTTTGTTTGTGAATCCTTGCCAATCTGCTTTTTCGGATGTTCTCAGCCTTTGTGTTCTTTTTGATTGAATGTGCTGCAAGGTTTGTCCAAGATGCGTTGCGAAATCTTGCGTTGGATTGTCAAGTTTGCATCATTTGTCCAATGTGTGTTTCTTCTTTTTATATACTCGAACGGTGATACTCTGTATTTTTTTGGGTGCCTGAAGGGGGGTTGGCACGTACGGCATCTTGACACGCAAAAGGC
>Ga0126342_10001531_pt1 | contig 32884 bp, 30 predicted proteins | sample Cyp1metagenome_FD_92528 | JGI IMG/M metagenome (GOLD analysis project Ga0126342, IMG submission 92528) | Coral microbial communities from Lord Howe Island, Old Settlement Bay, Australia - Cyphastrea 1 metagenome | ecosystem: Host-associated > Invertebrates > Cnidaria > Coral ...
AAGAAGTAGAATGGAGACAATAGTATAGTGGAACGCAGGGGGGGGTAAGTTTAAATAAAGAAGTAGAATGGAGACAATGGTTTAGTGGAACGCAGGGGGGGGTAAGTTTAAATAAAGAAGTAGAATGGAGATAATGGTTTAGTGGAACGCAGGGGGGGGTAAGTTTAAATAAAGAAGTAGAATGGAAACAATAGTATAGTGGAACGCAGGGGGGGGTAACTTTAAATAAAGAAGTAGAATGGAGACAAAAGTATAGTGGAACGCAGGGGGGGGTAAATTTAAATAAAGAAGTAGAATGGAGACAATGGTTTAGTGGAATGCAGGGGGGGGTAAGTTTAAATAAAGAAGTAGAATGGAGACAATGGTTTAGTGGAATACAGGGGGGGGGAAATTTAAATAAAGAAGTATAATGGTGACAATGGTTTAATGGAATGCAGGGGGGGGAACGCAGGGGAGGGTAAGTTTAAATAAAGAAGTAGGGGTAAATTTAAATAAAGAAGTAGAATGGCGACAATGGTATAGTGGAACGCAGGGGGGGGTATGTTTAAATAAAGAAGTAAAATGGAGAAAATGGTTTAGTGGAACGTAGGGGCCCATCCCACAAACTCGTGCGCGTGCGCGCGTAAAACTATCAACGCGTCTTGCGCGTGCGCGCGTGAGACCAAAAACGCGTGCTCAGGTGAGGCCTTCTTGCGCGTGCGTACGTGAGCCAAAAAATACGTGCGCACGTGAGACCCAGACCCTGGCAAACGGTATGGTTGAATACCTTAATAAGAAAGGAGTATGTGCAGGCAAATGCAGCAAAGGCTGACGGCCAGAGGGCTTGGTGGAAGCTGCTACGAGGAAATTGGAGGGTTTTAAGGATTTGAAGCCTGGCAAACGGTAGGCTTGAATGTCTTAACAAAAAAGGGTTATTTTAAACCTTTTAAGAATTTGAAGGTTGATAAACGGTAGGCTTGAATACCTTAACAAAAGAGGTTTATGTGTAGGTAAATGAGGTCTTTGAAGCATGGTAAACCGCTTAAATACAAATAAGTACTTGTTACAAGAACGACCTTGGACAATGTGAAGGCCATGGCCGTGACAAAGCAGGTCACACACATCTGGTGGTCCCAGGCGCCGTCCCTGCCTTGGCGAAGACCAGGTCGGCGGAATTAATACAATCGTTTTGTAAAAATCTTAAGGTTTTAAATATATAAAAATGGAAAGAATATTAGAAAATTAAAGTATACGAAAGGCAGAAAAAATACGATTTTTTATTTTTTATTTTCTAATGATTTGGGTTTGAATTGTAGGGTTACTAAATACTATCAAAATGAGAAATTGAAAATGTTATTCTGATTTGTAAAAAAAAAATCGATATGAAAAATAAAAAATATATTTTTTTTTTAATTATATTTAAATTGAATTTATAAAATAATAATATATCGAATCTAAAATATTTAAAATACCTAAGTATTTGATTATATTCGTTAGCTAAAATATTTTAAAAAATAATAAAATATATATCGGAACATAAATATTCAAATTATATTTATAAATATATATATTATTAGAAATTATATAAATAATAATTGAAATATAGGCTATAATTTGAAATAATAATAATTTTTTAATTAAAATTAATATATATATATATTAAAAATTTATATAATTTACATATTTTATATATTTTATATAATTTATAATCTAATTAAATTTTATTATATTTTCAAATTAATTATTTATTTCTTATTTTTATAATTATTATTTTTTATGGAAATATAATTATTTTTGAAATTAAAATAATGTTTGTTTTTGAATTTTTGAAATTTATAATTTATAGGAATTTATTATACAATTTTTATATATTATGAAACCTATTAATTCACTACAAAACGAGAGTATATATCCAGACCCTTCGCAAGATTTTTTTCCCCATATATGTCACCCAAAACAGCCGCAAACTACGGGAAACTAAAGGGAATCACAATGATGAGTGTGTGTGAGTGGGTGAGCTGGAGAAAAAACAAAGCGTCTGCGTGGGTGCATGAGTGATCTGCCTGAGATCGAACTAAAAATGAAAATTTGTTTCATTGGGTGTTTCGCAAATACTATCTACCCAATTATTTTTCTATATTTTCCTATATCGACATGATTTTTTTTTTTTGCTCATTGTGCCTCAGTGAATGGGCGGATGAGAAATTGGCGTGCTCCCGTCTGTCTGTGTGTGTGTTTTTTTGTGTCTGGAAGTGAAATGACAAAGAAATTAACGGCGCTCAGGGCAACTCAGAGCCGTCTCAGGTGTGCTCTGTCTATCATTAACCTTGACTGGGTTCTAGTGCTCTTGCAGAAAACCTTCGTGAGTGAGGTCCGGCAGATTGGCGTAATGTTCTTCTGAAGACGTGCTAAATCCTTTTTTGTATGGGGCCCTGCCTGTTGACAATTTTTCAGAAATGCTCCGTGCACATGTTCGTCAGTGCATTGTCGACAGTGGATAAGATTGTCCAGTCCACTCATCAATATGCAAAAAATAATTTTCCAAAAAAACAATTAAGCACATGCTCTCTTCTCCCCTTTCAATGTCTCACAAAGAAATGAAAAAGGGTCAGTTAGGTTTGGTCGAGGGTTCGATGGTTTTACTCCCGGTGGTGGCCCTGGTGGCATTGGTGGGGCTAATATTGCTAACATTGCTGAAAATTGGTCTGCCAAAATAGCGAGGAACAGCTTGTAGTGGCAGCGCTCAAGGGATTATTTTTGGACGGCCTTTTTTGGTGTATGGATTTGAAAGGTTGCAGCTGTGGGGGAAACCCGTGGAAAAAAAAATTCTAGTCGCCTGTACACAGAATGGCTTTCGGGATTACGGAGCAGCAGCGAAGAGACAAAATAATTAAGGGTAGATTTTTGGGTCCGCCATGGTCATTTTTTTTTTCGATCCGGGCTCTTCCCACCAACCACAGGAGCAACTGAACTGTGGCGGCCTTGCAGGAGCTTGTTCGTAGACGTGACAGGTGCACCCGTACTCTTTCATTGCTTTGCCTACACTCTTTCTGTTTTGTGTGCACGCCCCTTCTCCCTGCTCTAAGATTCGAAACATAATACAAATTTATTTACTAAAGTCAAGCGCACTACGCTCTGCACAAATATGGTCTGTGCTGCCCTTTGCCCCTTTGGTGGTCTTGTGGTTCTCTTGATGTGTTGCCCTGTTGGGCTCTTGGGATCGTTTTGTCTGTAGTGCTCCTGTTGGTGCGTCTTGTTGTCTTCCTGGTTCTGTTGCGCTCCTCTCTGTGCTTGGGTGGGCCCTGCTGCTCCTGTCTTGTTGTTCGCCTTTTGTTTGGCTCCTCTCTCTGTCCTTTTTTGCTTTCCCTCGCCCCGTGGTTTGTCTTGTTTGGTGCCCTGGTCCAGTTAGTACTTAGGTGTGCTGGTACGTCCCTCTGGGTATCCTGTTGCAGCTGTGACGGCTTAGTTGCCTTGCTTTCATGCTGGGGGTGTGGTTGTGCTTTGTCATCCGTCCGTCATATGTCTCATGGCAGCAAAGGCTACTTTCCCTGTGTGGGCTTTTCACCCTCCACACCATGTTGCAGGTGACGTCGGGGATCATAGTTCGGCCATACTGAGGTATTCATCAGGATGATGATCAAGTTCCCATATTGGACTTGGCTATGCTGCACTATTGCTAGTCTAATGTAATTGGTGCTGCCTTCTCCTCTCCTTTGGTTGTTGCTTGGTCTGGTTGTCCGGTTGTGCACTTGCTTGGTCTTCTTTTGCCTTTTTGCGTCTCTGGTGGAGCATGCTGCCCTCCTCTGCTTGTCTACCCTCCCTTGTCCTAACTCAGGAAGGAACGCAAAGACCTTAGATGCAGTGCACGAACATCGTTGCCTTGGTTGGTTTTGTCTGTTTGCTTTGGGTACTGAGTGGAAAGGCGCTGACACAGCATTCTTGTGACCCACTAAGGTGACTCAGGACAGCAGTGCCCATAAAAATTCTTTTGCGGTGCCTCTCTTGCTAACTAAATCTTTCTCTCCTGACGGGGCTGCCCTTTTTCGTTTGACTTGGATTCATTTGTTTCCTTTAGTCTCCTTGGTATGTCCCCTGTCTGTGTACTGTACATGGGCAGCTGCATCCATCGGAGAAGGTAGTTGCCCGGCCGCTGCCACGGACGAGACTGTGCTGCAGTTTTCTTCACCGGTGCACTCCGGTGTTCTCCCTGTAGGACAGCCTGGGGCGCCCGCGAGCACCACAAGACTGCGAGCATGGTTCGTCAGTTGGCGGAAAAATGTGGTGATTCTGCAGCTTGCCTATTCAGTGGGTGAGCGGCATTACGGCCTTGGTCTCGCTACAATCTTCTTCTGTGCCTACTGCAATGCACTGTAGGTCTTTCAGGGACGATGACATCCTGAAATGTCCTGAAAAGTTCGGTAGTGTGTATGTCTTACGAACCTGAATCCAAGAAAGCTACGCTCAAACTGCCCAGGAAAGTCGCAGGCAGAAACGAATCAATAGGGTGGCTGCATTGCCCCCTATGAAACTAGGGCATGCCGGTAATGGCGAGAATATTTTTCGAAGCTTTTCCCTGGCCTATGTTGCTTCCGGTTTGCCATCACAATCCACCCCCCGGTAGCGGGGACTGCTTCCGGGTCTGATCTAAGAGAACACTGAGAGAGTTTTGATGTGTGGCCTTGCTTTCGTGTATTGCTTGGCCCATGCTAGAGTAAACTCAAAAGCCAAGGTCTTCATGTTGCCTGAAAACCCGTGATCACTAATTCATTGGCAAGTTTTTGTAGTGATGCAGTGGGCAACCCACTGCATCCGATGGCAAATAGATTCAGTGGGTGTTTTGTTTGGGTTCTGGCCCCGTTTTGTGTTGTTTTTGTGGTTTGCCGTTTGCTTCGCTGTTTCCCCTGGCGAAACGCAAGTCTGGCTGCGGAATTTTGCGGGTCGTCGTGTTTGGTTGGTTGCTGTGCTTTTTTGTGTGTTGTCTCAATCGATTTGCGTCCCCATGGACTTTATATGTCCGTGTGGAAATGCCTTTACTGCATATTCTCATGTAAGGACCGAGCCTTTAGCGCGACATCTTACACTCGAGAAGAAAAATTGCCAGCCTTGCAGGAGCATTGACGCACATTTTCTTCAGCGAAATTTGATTAGAAGGCAACTTTTGGAAAGCGCTTTTGGAAACATGTTTCAGACGGAGCCTAGCAAGTTTGGGGCGCAGCTTCGAGAGCTTCTTCCCAAAATGGCTTTGGGGGAAACTTTTTTTGTGCACCGGTATCAGAGTCAGGCCTTACGGAAAACAGTTCAGGAGAACACCTTTGGGCTGTAAACTCGAGGAGCATTTGCAGCTACACACACCGTCAGGGTGCTCCCCAAAAACTGCGCTTGCTGCAGTTCTTCAGAACACAGGTGCAACAAAGCGCCGGAAAACTGTTCTGTAAGACTACTCCAACATTTTTTTTTAATTTTGGGCTCAATTTTGGGAAGCCACCCCGGTGAAATCTTTGAAAAGGAACTGTGAGCAATATTTTGGTGGGTATGAAAACCAATATTGAAAGGGGAACAAAAAACCTGGGAATAATTTTGGAAGCAAATTCGGACAACCACATAATTGATTCTTTTGGAATAAAAAATGGAACTAGCTGTTGGTTTTTTTGGTTGTGAAAAAGGCACACGAGCTTTGCGGAGCTATGCGCTTCACTAACACACCTTCCAGAATTAGCATTGTTCGTGCATTTGCTTGCTGGTTCAATTCAATTTTTTTGAATTGATTGTATTTTTTTGGTACAAAAAGTGAATTATCAAATTTAATTATTTTAATTGTAACAACTTTAAGCAACACACAGTCTGACTTCGTATTTTTTGATTTTGACATGTATTTTTTGAATATTTGATTTTATTTTGACAGGCTATGATTCGTTATAATTTTGGAAATTCCGATGAATAAATTAATGTAATTATAGGGAATATATATATAATATTATAAAAAAATTATTTTATTTTTCCGCCGAAAATTTGAAAATTTAAATTTTTTATTAATTATTCCTTCAGACAATAAATTATAATTTACTAATTTTATTCAACAATATAATTTCGAATTATTTCTAGCTATTATTCTTTTTTAATATTTATTTTTGTTTTTGGAAACAGGGGGCGCCAAGCCTTGTATTTTATATTACACACATATTTAATATTTTAGACGAAAAAAAAATAAAAATTCATTTTTTTTTCCCAATAGCGTTTTCACTTCAGTCCGGAAATGCTTCGGGATAAGGTTCCGGCGAAGGTCTGGGAGGATTTGGTGCAATGCCAGGTTGGGTTCAACAGGATTCCGGGGAAGGTCCTAGAGAAGGTCAGCATTCCGAGAAGGTTGTATAGAAGAGTCGGGAAGCTTTGGAGCAGAGTCAGGTTAAATTAAATAAGGTGATCTGGAAAAGGTTCCGGAAAAGGTCTGGGAAATATACAAGGTTCTAGAAAGATATAGAGCCAAATCAAATTAAATAGGTTTTTTTCTTTTACTTAATTTCGTAATATATGTAAAAAATATATATATATTAATTATTACGATTATAAAAAAAAATTAAAGATTATTTTAAAAAATAATAAATTAAATAAATAAAAGAAAATATATTATTATTAATATAAATAAATAATTAGTAAAAAAAATAAATAAACCATATTTAATATAAATTTAAATAAATAAATAATTATTATTATATAAATTATAATTTAATATTTATATTATTATTATTTTTTTATTTTATTTAAATTCCAAAAATAAAATTCCAATTACCTTAAATTACAATTATAATAATTTTAAAAATTAAAATACAATTTCAAATATATTATAATTATAATTCAATTACACAAATTCAGCTTCAATTTCGACTATATCATTATATTATAATTTTACTACAACTACATTACACCTAAAATTACAACTACAAATCCTATAATTATTAAAAAAATTCAAACAATCACAATTTCAATCACACTCTAATTACAACATTACAACTTCAACAACATCAACCCCACTACAACTACAAACAACTACTACACTACACCTCACTACATCCAAGAATTATAAGTGAGGTAACCATTAAAACCATTATAATTATTCCATAAAATATAACTTCAATCATTTTTCGGCCCATCAATAAATTCGTTTTATTACCCATATATCAAAACAATTTACTTCACCTATAGCATCCTATCCTTAAAACTTCCGCCATCACCTTCCTTACGAAATTATTCTTAGTTTGTTTTTTCAAATATTCCGCATTTATTATCGTTTTAAAAGGCTGTAAAACCAATATATTCAGCTAAATTTTAACGACATAAAATTTATTATTCCTACCATTTCCTTTGAAATTTATTTCGTACCACGACGACTTTTAGTATTTTAAATTCCAAATATACTATATGCCACAGGCATATACACTTTTAAATAACTCATTTTCCAAACAGCGTATACTTTTCTAACATCGTAACTTCCAAAAGCGCTCTGCCAATAAGGAACTTTTATTATTTGTAAATTTCATATGATCAGATGGCGCCGTACCCGCTGCTTTAGCGAGCCTACTTTTCGACCCTCATAGGCCTCCTAGGCCACAAAATACTAGAAAAATATAGTATTTCGCGACTTTTCTACCTTTCCGTATAACTACGTCTTCTTTTTCCCGACCCTTTCTCTTCTCTAACTCTTCCCACCTCTGCTATTCCATCTATCATGTTGTCCGAAATTTGAGGTCTAAATTTCCTTCCAAAATGGCCAAAGATACAAAAAAAAAAAAATTATGAGGAAATAAAATTAAATTCATCTGCTGCACCTGTAACATTATACAAACTCAGAAACGACATCTTGATACAAAAATTCGGATGTTCTTTTATCCTTTAAGGATAGAATACAGACTTGGCCCCTTTAGGGCGCACAGGTCGAATTCAATGAAATCCCGAAGCATGTTTCAAAGATTTCACGTAAAGTTATTACTAGCAATGAAGCGTGAAGCGACGCAGAAATATCAACAGCTCTTCCCTCAACCAATCTAAATCTACGAAAATCATCGGCTCAGTCATCCTCATCGCTGAAATCGTCCCGCACGATTCGTCCTGACCAGCCCCGCCCCTTGCGCATCAGGCCCGAAGTTGAACCTAAATCAAACTTGCACCCTGTCCTCGACCGGGAACAGTGACTGCTGGGGCTGCTGGCGTTGCAGACCGCGGTTTGGAGCCTAAACCAGGAACAAGGAAATGGATTACATTGTTAGGGCAGCCCATGGAAGTTTGCGTGTCCAGTGCAACAAAAAAGTGTCCCGAGATTCGACTGCAAGCCAAAGAACTTGCACTTGTGCTGCTTCTTGCGCTAGACCTTAGCTGAATGAACTTCGGTATAGCGAAAGCGTGCGGAAAACATGACGGGATGAGACGTCAACTAATTCTTTCAAATAGTGCCCAACGCGGATGATCTTGCACAAAATCCGCTGGGTTTCAACGGCCGCTTCTTCTGCTTCTTCTCTGACTTCTCCAGCATTGTGAAAGCGCGCAAGACCTTAGCAATCGTGGGGTGTAATAATTCAAAATCCAGCAAAGAGCTCCAATTTGGGTCTGGTCATCTGACCGGGGTACTCAGATAACAACCACATTTTAAGCTGATTCGCCTGATCCCACCATATACCAACCGGCATTTATGGGGACACAGCTTGGGGACAACCTTCGCGTGTCTCGCAGGTCAAAGACTCAGGTTTGGACAGGATTGCTTTTTTCTTCTTTTTCTGAAACCAGTTCAGAGGCACGTACCTTGCGCAGGACAAACTTATGGCCGCACCAGAGGCACCAACACAGAGAAATTGACCAACCCCACTTGCAGAGCTCCTGCCTTTGCAAGGCATCCGCGCATCTGTTTGTCGATAACATAGATCGTCCTGCCCATCTTTTGCCAACAAAAAACGCCTTTCTTCCTGTCAAGTTGCAGATCTGTCTGGGTCGCGCCTGCTTTTTCGTTCCACAATTTTTGCTGGCATCCAGGCACCGTGAGAAGCAGAGTAATACGAGACTTGTTCTCCAATAACATACCTCAGTTAGTTGAAGTCCCCTAGCAGGCCTAGCAGCTTCCAATTATTTTCTGCTTTTAAGTGAAGGCAAACAAACCTGTTGCGCCAAGATGCTCGAAACCAGTGAGCGCCGAAGACAAGTCCTGCAACACATGTCAGTTCTTGATGTCTCGTGCTTGACGCTGCCAAGTTTGCTCCTCAGGCACCTGATGTGGCTCCGAAGAGGGCCTCAAGTTGAACGATCCCACTATTCATACCAACCAGAAACATCAACAAAACGGTTGACTGGGGCTGAAACGTTTCTTGCCAGCGTTCTGAAGCTGCCTGCAGACATTTATAGATATGGTGATCACAAATCTGCCCCTTGAAAACCTTGCGAAGCCCCGAAGCCCCTGGCATCTCTTTTTACTGGTCCGGCTGTTTATGACAAGCGCACCTCGGCTGACTTCTTCGAAGGGCTCTCCTCGAACCTCAACTGCTTCCATGCTGAAACTGCTGGCTATTGCGCCTTGCAAAAACCAGTATGGACGTTGCAACCATCCTGTTTGCAATTTTGCAAGACAAGATCCTCAGCTAATTTGGCCTAATTTGGCAAGCGGCAGCTCCACTTGCTGCAGCTCGTCTTCGTCCAACACTGGTTGGTCTTCCTGGACTTTGCCGTGCAGAGTTGATCCCAGTGTGCCAGGAATGCAGCTGGAACAAATGCACGTTCAAAAGGCTGACAGCCTCTTTGGGTTGCAATGAGTCCTGCAGCTCCCCAGTTGGGAGGAAGGCTCTGACAAGAACTGCCATGGGCAAAGCTTTCTGTTTCAGCTAATCTCTCTCCTTCGATATGCGCAGTTCGACGGCGTGTGACCGCTTTCCCAAGATCTCCTGCTCCAACATCAGAAGGGAATCAATCCTGCAGGAATGAATCAAGTGCGCAGAAAACCGCCAACAACAAACGTGTTGCACATTACTAAACCCACTGCATGCTTAAACTGTTAAGCCCAAATCTTTGCTTTCTGTTGACGTAGCCTCACACGGCACTGAGGCCGCAACTCCGGCTCCAATCCCCAGCCACCTCAAAATACTACGTTACCACGTAAGGATTTGCAATGGGCCAAGGAAAAAAACGCCATCAGCGCCTCCACCTGGGGAACCTTCGTCTTCGGTCTCCTAGCTGTCAGCGGTGTCTTTGCACACTTGGATGTTCCAAACTTCCGGCGAATCTGATGTCGTGAGACGGAAACCGTTGCAGAAACAATCTGGATTCAGGCCCTATCCAGTGCGCCTCACAAAGCGCCTCTGCCTCCAATATCCAAGGCGACATCACGCCGCCCTGCCAGATCCAGTAACGTGTGCAAACTCAAACTTGCAAGCCTTGTTGGTTCAAGATCACTGACAGCCAGCTTGCTTGGTGACTTGACAGTTTAAAGTGCAGGCGTCCGTGGGTTTGAAAAGTGGTCTGACAATTACAAGGTTTGTCCAAATCTTTTTGCCTTTCACTTCAGAAAGTCTTTCTCTCTAAACGGGTGGCACGCCATCTGAACTGGCCTTCACGGGAGAAGCCACTCCAGAGCTAACAACAGATGCATCAGCTGACGCCACGCCGCTGCCACCAGGAAAACCTGGAGTGTCCTGAGTACCACAAACGGCTTCTGAGCAAAACCACATGAAAGATACAGCCGTTCAAGAAGGAGGCGTAGGTGCATTCTGTACGGTGCTTGGTTGGCTCTTGTTCAATTCAGTTGAGCGACAACTCCGAAGCCAGGTGTTCCCAGGCTGTGTGCTTGAGCTGCACCCCCGCCCAAGCCACGAGTCAGCTTCATCCTGTGCAAGATTATGTGGAAAAAGGCGTTGAGCAAAGAGCACAAACTTGAACCTGCCTCGTCCCCTGTTGGGCCATAGAATCACGCTGCTCCTGTTGACATGCACAAGCTTCAGATCCAGTATGGTACGCAAGGTAAAATTCATGAAGAATGCGAACAAGGTGTTGCATGTTGGAAAATTTAGATGCAGGCTCCTCCCGAAGCTCTGCCAAGTCAAATGCGCGTCCAGGACTTCCGCCTTCACGCGAGTGCACCGTGGTGCCCATGCCTCTCACAACGTTTTCAAAGGCGAAACGAACTGTTGATTCAGTTAATTTATATGATCCGGCAACGTGGCAACGTGGCACCGGAAGAAAAACGCATTTGTCCTGGCCTAGCTCTCCACCAGCTCGCCAGGCTGCCGCGCCAGTGCGAGGTGGAGAGGAGTCTGGACTAGCGCCTAGGCAACAACAAAGAAGGACCGGGTACACACACACACAATGGGTTAGTTATGATTGGTTCAGTGGAAGCAAAAAAAATCGAGAGAAGGCCTCCTGAAGCTGACCCACGAGGAGTTGATTCACGAGGAGTTGGTTGTGGTGACAATTGGACAGGAGGAGGGCTGCGTGGGAAACGCCTCACAGCATCCAGTGCTCACTCCGCATCAACTAGTGTCCACAAAAAATGACTTGAACAGCAGAAGAAAGCTCTGAAAGATCCACAATCACGGAGTTGCAAGGATTCAGTCGAGCATTTCAAGTACTCAGCCGAGCACCTATGCTGCATAGATTTGATCTGCTCTTCTTGCTTGATCCGGCAGTTGTTGCGACCCCAACGTGCCCACTTGAGAAGAAGCAACCTTGGACAAGGCCGAACACTGTAGGTTGCTTTTAAGGGACTCCATCAGTATGTCCAGTATGTCTTGTTACGGCGGTTACGACAGGCTTTGTGCTGCCATGATGCTGGGTGCTTGTTGATACTGTGACAGATGGAAAAGGTAAACTGTCCACCTGTCAGCGCAAGATTTTCAAAACAAAACTAACAAAACTATCCATGGAGGAGCGTCAAATTCTGCCTCTGAAGGCAGCTGCAATAGCTGCTAGCATTTGTGCAATAACTTACCCGACATGATCGCAGCGCAGATTCAGCCTAAATCAGTATGGTATGAACATCTCTGTGCCTGTGGCTTGGACATCGGTGAGGTGATCTGGCACAAGGCTTCAGGGCACAGCTTTGTTGCAGAATGTATGATGCTGGCTGTGCAACAAGCTGTGTCGCCTCATAAAGCGGCCGCGTCGACCGGGCCGTAACTGCCAACTGTGCTGAAACTGCTGACACCTCGGGACAGTGCAGAGTGCGAGCATCGACTACAGATCCAGTCGGAGGGTAACATCCATTGTCAGAAGCTTCCATTACAGCCACTACAGTCATTACAGTCATTACAGTGGTTGTGTGGTTGTGTAGGGTGCTGGAACTATCATATCTGCACTTGACAAGGTGAGCATCTTTGAAAACCATGTTCACACAAGAGTCTGAATTTATCATCAAACCAAACGGTTGAAATGACGCAGAATGTGACACATGTTGTATGGGCATCTGGGGCCCAGCTTTGCGTGGTGGCGGCAGTGGCACAGAGGCCTGAGGCAAAGAAATTGGGAGCCAGCTGTTTCAACATTCAACGCTGCCACATGCGGAAATCTGGCCTCGAGCACTTTCCCTTCCTGAAAGGACAGTAGTTTCACATGCAAATCAATGTGGCAATTTGATACATTTTTTGTGATCTTCTTGGCCCACAAATGGCCCATTCTACCTTTCGCTTATTCCCCTTGAATCTTGTCTAGTGACAAAGATTCAATGTGAAAATGATGAAGGCAAAGAAACCCATTCACGGATTCAGTAATTCAGCCGCACCTCGCTCTGCCTTCTGGGAGTGAGCACGCTTGCCACTGCCCGCAATGTTGCCTGCTTCCGAGAGCCATCTGAAATATTTGAAATCTTTATATATCTGGTGGAATTGTGCGTCTCAAATCTCCAGCATACAAAAGCGCCTCCATTTCCTCTTCATCCACGCTCTCATCAGAGGAATCCTAGCGGGCTTGTCAACTATTTAACTGGCATTCTTCGGCAAACCAAAGCAAGCACCTGAAACATACAACTAAATCGTTGCAAACGCATTACATAGGGGGACCATGCTTGGATGAAGTTTTGAAAAACTTGGCATGTAAACTTAACCTGGTTTACTTCTCAATGGTGGGACATCCAGATTCTGCGGGACTCCTTCGCCTCTGTGGGTGAACTTGTAGCTTTCGGAGAACTCGCCTTTGCCTTGGGAGAACTCTTTGGGCGCACAGCCTGAGCTCCCCAAATCAGCAGTGCACAAGCAACTTGTTTGGGTCAAAGCCATGTTATCCTGGTTGAATGTAGCTGAACAATGAACAATATGGATACATGATTGATACATGTAGGATGTTTGCCCCAATTTGAGGAAGTTTGGTTTTGATCTGCTGCGGCTGTACTCAATTCCAGTCAAATTACTTAAGGTCACATAGGGCTTCAAGTGCTGAGGGCCGGGACTGGGACTTGAACCCCAGCGCTTGCCGCTTCACATTTCTCGTCCTTGGCCTTGTAGCTATCAAGCATGACTCAGCATGACCAAAGAGAAAAAAGAAATCAAAGTGCAAACCGTGATCCAAAGGAAGCTTTCGATCTGTCAGACATGATTTGCAGAGAAATTGAACATTGCCACGTCTAAGTCGCAAGTGTGACATTTGGATTCTGTCGCTACCTGTATCTCGGTCTTGGCAGGAGCGTCTTTGGCTTCCTTGGCTTCTGGCTCCTTGACAGCATCGGCCCCATCCCCTGGACCCAGACTCACTGCACTCGCTGGATGGTTGGAGCTGTGAGCCGCGCCCGGACTGGAGAGCTTTCTGCAGCTTTGCCTTCTGGCCTCGAATGCGAAGACTCGGGGATTTCACAACTTATCTTATCAAAAATGCAGAATGCTGAGTCAGAAACATCCCTGGCAGGTCCACCTGTCGGGTGAAGTGACACTGACGCCAAAATGCCTTCTGTCGCCTTCTACTTACAAATCTCAGAGACTTGTCGCACGCCTGGGCTGAAGGCTCCGCCTCTGCAGCATCCCGTGGCCCTTCCCTGAGGCAGATCCAAACCGGTGCATCGGTGGATGGTGGAGACGCTTTCCAGTGCTGGTTGCCGTGAAAGGCCTTCAATGAAAGCCTGCTCCATCATCGAATCAGTAGCATACTCTACTTCTTTGATGTGTCTAGCTCCTTACCATGCAATGACCCAAAGGTGTCCCTTTGAAAAAAAAGAGAAATGATGGTATCGGATGGTATGGGACAACACTCTGAATTCTTGGGCGCATATCATTCCTTTCCTGACGGCCTTGGGATAGCTGGTTTATTCAAGGGTGCTAGGTGTGACGCATCCTAAAGCTAAACAATTCACTTTGAGTCACGGAGTTTCCATCCGCGTCCTGGCTCTGTCCCTACTGCACCTTGGACCCTGGGCAGCCTCTTCGGCCGCATCTGAGGCTGTGACTGGCGCCTGACAGCGTGGCCAAACTGAAATGGAAACAGATCCGAACAATTCAAACACATTCAAGACTAGCCAGAATTTCATCTGAGACCATGAACCGTCTCATTCCTCATTACCTCTGAAGCAAGTGACCCACAAGCAAGAACAATGGACTCATATCGACCCACTACCAATGTTCATTTTGCTAAAACTCTTCGGAACTTGGGCCGTCATTTGGGTCGGTGCTACGCTGCAGGTCTGGTGCCGCCTCTCGTCCAGCTCGCCAGCTGTCTGGCCGAACCCGTGAAGCCGAGGCCTGTGCCTCTTCGGAAAATGCCTGGAGCAAAAAGCAGAAGAAAATCGACATCGAAAATGAAAGTCATCGACGCTCTCCCCAAACCGTTCATTGTTCCATTGAGATAAAAGCATCTTTACCTGCTGTATGATTCTGTACCTCTTGAGGATTTTGAAGAAATATATGAAAGTTCACCTCTTGTCTGAGTGGCTATCACACACCTCTGCTTTGATCTCGGTTTCTCTACCTTTCCATCCAGTTTTTCTTGTTTCTCCAATGGTTTCGGTCAGGCCCAGTCGTGCCTTTCCGACGGATTGCCCGGAGGGAGACACTGCTGAGGATTTGTGCTGAGCAGCTTTGGGAGCACAAAGACCACACCTTAAGGTGCAAACATTTCGCGCTGCCACGGAAACATTGCCGACCACGGCCTGAATCATCTTGGTCAATACAGGAGCTTTCGTAAGCAGAAACATGACATTCAAATGAAACATGCGTCAACTTCCAGAAATGGCCCCAAAGGTTCTGACCCCATGGACGCCAAGGCGTCGCGAAGGCGCCTCATCATTTGAGCTCTGCGGCTTCTCCACTTTAATCTAATCTAATCTAGTCTTTTATCTATCTATCTATCTATCTATCTCCAGTTTCAAAGGACCCACGTGTCTTCACTGAATTCTTACTGCTCTGCAAATACTCCACTTTGAGCACTTAAGTCTAATCCTGAAACAGGGTCATGTCACTCTTCGTCCACTTGCACATCTAAACCAGATGTTTTTTTCCGTAGCTCCACTTTTTCCATTCTAGATATGTTTGTTTATCGTCTCGACGTGAGTTCCAACGATTCTATGCGGCCGTGCCTGTCTCAGGCTTGCAGCCATGGCATGGCGCTCTCCCGCGGTCCGCTACGTGGGGAAAAGAGCCATGCGAATGTTTCTGTTGTGTGGACCTGCTGCAGATAATCTACAGCCGAAGGTAGTTCAAGGTTCTTGTGTGGTGTGAAGAGTTTCCCTCAGGTCAAGGTGCCATTACATTGTATTCATTATATATAGATGTCCTTGGTTGCCAAGTTGACCTGAAGCTTGATGGTTTGATGGCGCTCTTGTGCTTTGATGGATCTTCAATGTATCACTTATGGGCTGTGTGCACCTGAGCCAATTCTTGTAGGCAGATGGGTCTTTAAAGGCTTGCATGATCAAAGATGAAGCTAGGCCAAGGACTTTGAAACTGCTTCAGTTGGACTTCTAATTTGCTTCGTCTCAAAATGAGGCATGCCTGCAATTTGTGATGAAGGAAATGAATGGAAATCATGAAAAACCATTGCTTTTTGGCACCCCAATTTTGGACCAAGCCAGCTCTGCTTTTTGGCCAGGCTTAGAGCTCGCTGCTTTGACAAGCTCAGGATGAACGCACCTCCAATGCCAAGGGATGGACCAAAAACCCAGATAATGCCACCATAAATGCCACCATATGTCGACCCCGATCTTTGCCAACCCTACAAAACAACTCATTGGCCTCGGCCAGTAGTCTCTCAAACTCAGCTTCCACTTCTGTTCCTGTGAGCCTGCAACATCCCAAACGAAATTTCAAATATACAATCGCATTGCAAACATCAAATATGCTTTTACATTGTACTGAATGTGCCTGGGATGAAGTTTCTCTTCCTCGAGAGAAAACGCTGATGCAATCAACTATTGAAACATCAATTTGATTTGAAACTTCAAATAACTGAACGATGAAAAGTTGCACATAAGCTACAAACACAAGTTATTCACATCAAGTGAGTCATTGTCATTGGCTCCTTTCGTCCGGGCAAGCACCGCCAGTAGCGATAAACCCGTTTCTGTTTGTTGACCTTCAGCGTGAGATGTTCGTGGCCAGGAGTTTGCGCCGTCAAACTTTTGAATTCTTCCTTAAACGATCTTAAAGGTTTGAATCTGTCTTCTCCTTCTAAAACCAATTTGTTTTTTTAAACCGTTAAATGAATTGGCATGACCATATGGAGAAAGTCGGGACGCAAAAAGGTAAAGGCTGTCTGGTTGGTCTGAGAGTGGGACGTCTTGCTTCATGACCCGCATTGAAGACTGCAGCAAATCTCATTGAAAACTCAAAAACTGTAGACTGTAGACCTATGTCTGTCGACCTTATGTTTGTTGGCTACAGAGCTGTCTCACTCATTCGAAGTGCTTTTCCATCGGTCTTTCCATCTCGAGCTTTGAGCTTTGATTGCAGCAAAACATCTGTGTTCATCCAAAAGTATTGAGCCATAGACTTTATATATAGACTTTCAGGTGCATATCCCAGGCTTCTGTCGCCTGCCTTCTTGAAAGGGAACAGGTCCATTTCCTGCCAAAAAAGTTGAGGATCTTGCCACAAAACGAATCCAATGTGAAACAACTCTGCATTTTGCACACCGAAACAAACATAAAAGTAAGCCTGCATGTCAAGGATGGTAGGGAGCAAGCATGAAGTTCTGTTGACATGTCCCCATCAATGGGTTCGAGCTATGTCTTCGACAAAAGGTCTATTCATTTTGCATATCTTTCCTGATCGTAGAGGTATGCTGGGCTGTCACGGCTTTGCTGTCATTAGAAAGGAAACATCTGTACTTCCTGAAAAGAAACAATAAGAGAAACGTCAAGGACACAAGCTGGATATGACCCTTCACAAGGCTACCTCGTGGTCCAAAGGTGTCATATCCGCTGAAGCACGGATGGCAAACTTGGACTGCCTCTCGGGAAGTGTGCAGGGTCAAGAACGCGCGATGACAGAAGTGAAACCAAGTCGCAAACCGATGGTGCCGCAAGCTGCATTACACACTTTGATTTTGGACCAACTCTCGCACTGAGTCTGAATTCAAGGAAAGCAACAAGTCTCTCCCAAGCATTCATCAATGCAAGTGAAAGCAAGTGCACATTTTGAAAGTACAAAAGGCGCACCATTCAGCAAAGCTCGGGCAGTCGAAGTGAAGGACGTGGGCCCTCCTTTCCTGCAAATACCCAGTAGCGGCGTAGCGAATAGATCGAATCAGTGAACTTCGCCTCTTGCGTGTCCAAAGATTCCAAATCATTTGTGTCTGAGCTGTCACCGCAACCCTTTGCTTCATGTTACTACAACTCACCTATATTTTGCTCAGATTTGCAATTTCCTTGGGGAAGTTGATGGTCTGCAAATTCAAAGGACGTCCTGTATACAGCAGTCTGGATGTGAACAGCCAATCTCCTGATCAGCTCTTTCAACCGGGAACTGAAACTCGACATGCCGCAATCTGCATCAAATAAGGATCAACGCCAGTCCCAGGTTCTCCTTGTCGTGCAGACCAAACTTTGGATCTGCCTCACAAGCAGTGACAGCCCCGAAAAGAAGGATTGCAAGATCGGTCAACAGATTCCGTCGCTTCCAAGGGCGTAAGTTCTGTCTGAGGTTAACCAAGAACATCCTTGATCATCAAAAACTGAATAAGAAACAAACACACTAGTAGGAGATCGAACAGAAAGCGCCGAGCAAAGCTTCCAGCCTCTTTGAACGCTCTATCATGTTGGCAAAAGTGATGTACTCCGCTTGCAAAGACCTCACAAGACAAACAGAACGCTGTGAGACCTGTGAGACCTGTGAGACCTCCGTCAAATGCTGTGGCTGGCCTCCCCAGGTGCAGTGAGATTTGCAGCACCTGCAGCTGCACGGCGTAGTGGCAACACTGGCGACACGGACGGCACTGGTGACACTATTCTAAGATGTAGGCTCTTGCCATTGCAGTACAAGACTTGATGATCTTGCCTCCCAACAGTGTGCCAGTTTGAACATGAAAGAAATGCAAAGACCACTGAAAGGGGAGAAAGGATAGAGCACTGACTGGCTAGAAATGCTTTCTTTTTGCGCTGCCATGACACTCTACAAGGAGCGCTACTGAAGCAGGTGCTGACTTCCATTTTTCCAATATGTGCTGTAACATCTTCAGAAACAAGTCAACACCAACCTCAGAGTTAGTAGAACACGCTACTGCACCAACTAACCAATGACTAAGCAATGACTATGTCTATGTCGCAGGTTCTACGAAGCATCAGGTCACCATCTTGGCAGAATCCTGCGAGGACAATGCCAAGCGGTTCTGATGTTCGAACTGTCTGAACTGTTGTCTTTGCATTGACCCCAATCTGCAGTAAATGACAGTCATGTGACTTATGTGGGTGTGTTGGCCTTCACCCTTTGTCTTGTTCGTACCTATGTCCTGTTTGAAAGGGAAGATCCAAAGATATCCAAAGGAAAAAATAGGGAAAATGATATTTTTTGCCTTGACTCACTCTCCCTCAACTCGCTCGACTCGACTCGGTGCTCCTACTCGTGCATTGCAGGGACGCCTGGTGGACACCGTGGACACCACATCCAATGACATTCGATCTGACATTCAAATGATCCAAATCCCCAAATCCCGGTCCGGTCCGCTCTGTAAGCCCCGCCTTTTCGTCGGTAGTACAGGACATACTCCTCATCAAATGACTCCAATTTCTTCACTGATCCTTGCCTCCTGGTCAAAAATAATCTTCCCTTCCTGCATTGCATTTTCTTAGTCTTCCTACACTCTAGAGGGTAGCTGAGGCTCCAAATAGGTGGACGCCGCATCATAGGCCACGTATTCCCTGGCAAGGCAAAGGAAGTGAGGATCGAATGGAAAGCGTCTCTTGCAAGATCAAGCACGAAGATCAATATTTGATATCATTTGTATTCTTGGCATTCTTTTTTGGATAGACCAAAACCATTCGGAGCATGACTATATTGTCATCCTTGTTGCGTTTGTCAAAGCTTGGATCTCCACGAGAACCCCAAAACAAGTTGCAACGTCTTTCGGAAGACAAATAAAGACAAGGCAATCCCTCCCAGTGTTCAGAGACTGCCGGCCTGAATGTGTTTTTAAACTTCAAGCGATCTCCAACCGTGCTGTTGTAGTGACCTTCCAGCACCTCAAACATGATGTCGGAAACATCAATTCATCAATTTGAAAGGAGTTAGAAAAAGAATGCCCAGGTCTGTCGACCAATTTGGGTGAAGTTGAAGTGAGAGGCGCTCGCGTACAACATGTCAGCTTAAGGTGCTCAGCATCCAGCTCGCTTTGCAAACTTTGGCTTCTCTTTCTCTTGCACATCCTGACCGCTCGTGCGATACATAAAGCAAGAGTTCCTGCAAGGATCAGAACTGCGCTAAAAACTTGCCACGCTTAAGTTGTGAGGCTTGAAAGTGTAAGGCCATCTAACGCAATCAAGTGGAGAAACTCTTGTTTGATCATGACTTAGACCCAACAAAATCTCAAGGAGGAGGAATGATATCTTTGGACCCACCGGACCTTATCCATGTAGAAATGGCGACCGCCCAGTACCTGCCAAAGAGCTTTGCTTTCTCAAACTCGCAATCTAGAAGCATTCACCAAGGTCTTTACCATTGCACTTCGAAACCTGATCCAAAAAAAGCACCATTCTCAAACAAGCATGGTGCCACATCATGCCACTCAATCTCCTGATCCGCTGAGTTTTGCAGAGGGCACACGACAAATGGCAGCTGCGCGACAACCTTTGAATTCACCATGTTCCACCTGTGGCGCGAGACATCGGGTACCTTGGGCATGACGTGAAACTAACATAAACTATCTGCATTAATCATAGAGATTCCAAAACCAGATTTAAAACATTTCTTGATGGGTTCCCCGCATACATTTTTTGTGTGGCTTGGGATTGCCATGAGCCATCCAAAGCCATTCACCTGACATGTTTGAACGCAATGGATTCATCAACCCCATGACAGCATCAAGTTATCAAGGTTCCCGGGCCTTCCGCCGAGCATATTCATCTGCTTTGGTGATGGAATCTCCGAAGTAGGTGCCTCAGAGGTATCAAATTTGAAGAGGGAGAAAATGGGAGTTGCAAAAAAAAAATGGTGAAGGACAGGTCGAAGGGAATCAAAACAGACTCAACAGGAGGGACATCTTCAAAATGTTCGAGTGTAGAAGATACGTGGGGACATGGAAAGTAGAAATCTTAAAAAACAATAAATCTGTTTTTAATAACTGTTGCCAACACCCGCAAGGCATTGTTGAAGTCCGTCAAATCCCACCACAGTTTCTGGAAACGTTCTCAACTGCGATTGGTTTCTGTGGTGCTGTATAACTTGCTTTGATTTTTGGCTGGCACCTCAGGGTGTGACATGCTTCTTCTTTCTCTGGGCATAAACTTTCGCATGCTTTGGCAGTTTGGGATTTTGTTCGTTGGCGGTAGAACATCCCCGGACAAACAAGATCGTCATTTCGGATCATCATTTCATGTGGTAACATGTTGAAGCCACCAAAAAAAAACAACACATTTTCGAAACCAATCAGATCTCAGATCCAATGAGATCCAGCCCATCCACTGGGTGCCCTGGGCCATCGCCATACAAGCCACCACCACCGGTGGTGCCGCCGGAACCCAGCTTCGCCATGGTGAAGCCGGTGCGAGCGATGGCTGAGAGCGCCTGGAGGACAATATAACAATAATAACACCATAATATATCAATTGAATAATTAATAGTAACAATGATAACACTACATTATATAACACTTTCAGAATGATGATAGAAGAATGATGAAATCTATAATACGTACAACTAATAGTAAATGTCTGTGGAAATTCGAGGAAGTCTCAGACTGCCGTGACAGTGTCACCAGCCAAGCTGAGTTCCGCCTCAGGAATGCTCGCATGGAAAAGGAGCCTTGCAGCGATCTTGATTGGAGCTCCTATCTCCACGGGGCAAAAATCTGGAGAGATCATCTAGCAACTTCAAAGGGGATGCTACAAACACTTTGATCTTAACTGCCTTAGCTCGAACTTCAAAAGGCATCATTTATAGTTCATTTATCATCATTTTACCGATACCTGTCCATCCAAGGCGCCATTCGTTGGCATCCTCGCAGAAGTTCAGGTCGCCCCAGTCCAAGCCCTTGGCTGCCTGCACAGGAAATCCCAAAATTTTGAGGGACAAAGAGACAGAACAGTCTCCCAGTGATGCTGACATAGTTGTCAATCTTTTAGGAAACTTCTTCCAAAATAAAAACTGATGTCCTATTTTCAGCTTTGTTTCCGTTGCCTCCATGGTCAATGGAGCCCACTTCTTGAACGGGGCTTCCTGCAGGGTGCCACAACCACCACATGACCACTGGATGTTGGTAGAAAACCACCCTGAACCCACAAATTTCGGGGCTTCGAACTTTAGTTGGCATTCCAACCCATCTTCAAAATATTTGTCAAGGATGATTGGTGTGTCATTTAGAAGGACAGACAAGTCGAAATATCTTGGTGTGTCATTCACAGCTGAGAAATTGCTGTGGCCCCATCTCCGTGATCTCAGTCCTTCAGTGGCTTTGTGCAATCTAAGCGGATGACTTCTTTGGACACCTTGACTTGTCGACTAGAGCAGTGCAGCTCATCAGCGGCATCTGTTCACGGTTTGGGGTTAAACCTTGAGAAAAAGGGAAGATGCAAGGTGTGCCAAACCCACTTAAACCTCCCAAACCTGCGACAAATCCACGTAAAGCAGAGATAGTGAGACTTAAGAAACGTTGTAAGGAGTCTCAGCTCACATTTCCTCCGAAACCAAATGGCAGAATGCCAATAGGTTCACTGCTTTCTTCCGGAAAAACACACATGCTTTGATCTTGTTGAGATACAACTTGCAAGTGATTTGGTAAGGTCCCCACCTGATAGATGCGCCACAATGCAGCATTCTCGTTTCGCACAGCACCAACCTAACAACGACTAAGGAAAAGACTACCCAATGCAACAAACTGTCACCCTCCACCCCTTCCATTTCAAAGACAGGACATAAATAGATATGTTTCTTTTTTTTGCAATTCCCTTTGAAGCCTGACTTTGTGCTTCTCTGTGTTATCTGTGACTGAATGGAGTCAAGACTGTCGCCAAGGCACGAGTTCATAGCCCGAGGGCACTGGCGTGTTGGCAACGAAAGCTCCTTGGTGAATCCGGAAGATGCTGCCCTGAGGGCAGTTGTTTTCCACATTTTCTCCAATCAGCGCAACACCAAGCATGGGCTTCAAAATCAATAGATCCAATGAATCATCCAGAAAATCAAACCTTTTCTGAGGCAATCTGAGGTAATATATATATATAAATAATATATATTTATATAATTAACATTAGATATGCACTGAAACTACTGCACTCAGAACTTGGTGCAGCCTTCAGGGCTGGCCGAGGCTGGCCGAGCTGGGTGCTCGAGCCACTGGCCCAGTTTCGGTCACGTGTGAAATTGCCGAAGCTCTTGTGCCTGGGAAATCTCCATTTTTAGGGGGACATCATCCAGAAATGGAGCATGGTTCATTTCCAGGTTTGATTACCAAGATAAATCTGCAAAGAAAGAACCGAGGTGCTGTCATATTGAATCCTATCTACATAAACACACACACACACATATATATATATATATATATGTATAGTTGCTGCTTAAAACCGTGTGTTTTTCTTACGGCGGAAACAGAAGGTGCAGTCTCTTGGCCCACCACGTCTTGTCAAGGAGGTTCTGGAACCTGCTGCGACTGCGATGACTGCGATGAGTATGGCTCTTCAGTGAAAACGTCAACGGCCTCTTGAGCAAATCAGCATCAGCCACCTTCACAAAGGCCTGGAGCTGCAAAACGACAAGCCGTCGATGTGTGATTTGGGTATCGGAGCCAAATAGGCTACCTCCAAAACTCATAAACAATACCAAAATCTTGGGGTTTGATGGGTTTGGTCGGAAATTGTGACTCATGGCCATGTTATAGAGAACCGCTACTAATTTGCAATGAAAATGATGATCCACACTTCTTACTTCCTTCAGCACCAATGTGGAGATATGAGACGAAAATCGGATTTCTGCACGCTGGTCAACTCCACTCACAGTTCGGGTTCATAGGGCACTTTTGCCCCGACACGCTTCTTGCATCTTCTTGCAATCCAAGGAAACTGCCATTGCCACAGTGAAATACGGTGAAAGAGCAAGAATTCAAGCTGACCGTGTACTATGTACACATGGAAGATGCAACAATCTTTTTGGGAACAAAGCTGTTCAACACTGTTTTTGATACATGGTAGGAGAGCTGCAAGAAAACCATCTGAAAAGTGCAAGTGTTTTCCACAAAGGGTGATGTATGCTGGGAGTACTCTGACTTCCAGCAATACGCCAGCGAGAGGTCTTCGCTCCCTGCACCCAGTTAGACAAAGTCACTGAAAGAATCTGCGATTTGAGTCTGTTTCAGGCCCAGGAAAACTGTGCGACCGCAAGCCCTTTGCAACAGCCAAACTCATATCATCCATATCAGTTCTATATTCCCTTCACAGATTTTGATAGGGTCTCTGCAGTAAGGGTCTGGAATTTGATCATGAGATGTTGCAGGCTGGTCGCAGTACATCGCACTGAACGCTGTCATCCATTGGATTTGCTGGAAGCACAGCCACAGCAGTTGCCTGCAAGTGGAAGGACACGCTCTGACTGCAAAGGCAGGGGGTTTGATGAGCAGATCACATCATAGACATCTGATAAGACAAACACTCGACCTTCACCTCACTTTGGCAAGGCTCTGATTAAACTTTCCGATATGACAGTCAAGAAATGTCAAGAAATCAAAGCAGATCTCCAAATCACAAAAACACCAGCTGTGTAGTTACAAGTACGAATAACGATGAACAAAAATGACTCGTGTTTGTCTTAAACAGGGGCAACCCTAGATTATCATGTCTTCCTTTTCAAATGGCAATGAGGGGCATCCTTCGTTAGAAAAATCCAGTTGGACATCTGAGCCACTCTAGGCCACTGATCTTGGCCGTGGAATCGTGTAAAGTATTCTGCTCCTGTCTGCGTTGCCTTGGGCAAACAAAAAACGGATGTATCAGATGAGGTTGACTCTTCAACTTGAAATCTCTCAGAGACCAACTTGACCTCCTAATCCTCATATGATGCTACTATTCAAGATGCAGAACCTGAAGGTACTTCCAGACGAGCTGCTTCAAACTTGAGATGTTTCTTCATCTTTTCCTTCAAAAGGCCGCCTTGGTGGAGAGCGGTTTTGGCTGCCCATTCTGGGGCATCGAGCCAGCAAGTTCGTGAGACCAAACCAGCCATTGTCAATTGTCTTGTAGCAATAGTCAAAGCTCTGGGTGTTTTCTCCACAAAATTGCTTGGTCGTCTCAACTGCTGAAAAAAATACTAGTCCATTCGGATCATCTCAGATAAGGTTGAAAGAAACAATGACACCACCAGGCAAACAACTTTTTTTGCTAATGTTGTTCCAGCTATCACTTCCAAGGTTCGGATATCCTCCGAGGCATGGTTTATACATCGAGGGTCCAGTTGGATAGCCTGCCACCTCAATGCATATCGACACGCGTCGCATGAGAGATATGGAGCTCAAATGTGTGACGCATCAAATACTTCTTGCACAACATTTGGAAGTCAAATTCCAACCATTTCCCTCCTCAGATGTTGCGTATGATCCGGTGAAACTTACATAACTTGAACACCTCCTGTCAAACATAAATCTAGGGCCAGCGGAAGGTAAATGCACAGGCCAAGTGACATGAAATCACTGTTGGAACGCAGTTCCTCTGCAGCAAATTGGATCGGCAAATTCCGCTGCGACTTCCTCATCTGCTGCAGACCCATACTAACTCGAATAGATGGGAGGGCCCCGCAGGTTGCTGTCTGCTGTCAGCAAAATTATGGCTCTACAGGTTACCGTTTTGTTTCCTGTGTGGTACGAGTGTCATGCTTGGCAACATTGAATATGTCTGTATGAAATTGTAGAATTGAATGAGCTTTTTAACCCAACACCCAACCCAAAACCACGTAGAACCACGTAGAACCTATGGAGGTTTCAATCGGTACCATTTGAACCAGGCTGATTCGATGGATCACGGTTGATTTTTTTGCTCAGCGGCCGAAGATCACCAGTCTGCGGAGCGGCTGGTGGAGCGGCTGGTACCCCCATTAAGTGGGATCAGTGGGGAAAACAAACAATATTTGAAACCACCAACTGAATGATGTTAAATGATGTTAAATGATATTAAATGATGTTAAATGATGTTAAATGTAACCCTCCAAAATGGGAATATGCTTCGACATCGATTTGACTACCACCAGCCACACATTTTTACAGTGCAGATTTTGGTCGCGCCTGTTGGTACAGCCTTTGGACTGCCAGCAGAACCATCTTTTCATCTCGTTGCCACTCCGGTGTCGCAAATTCCAAGGAGTTCCTTGGAGAGCTTCGGCAGTGTCCAAGCCTACAAACATGGGGAAACATGTTGAAGCCGCTGACACCATGAAAAATCCATGAAAAAACCATGAAAAGAACCGAATCAAATCAGCAAGCTCTGACTGTTTCATGTTGCAAGTTCATCCAAATGCAGAAAGGCATCCCTTCGTTCGTGCAGGCACAATGTACGATTTCCTGGTTGCACATTGGTGACAAGATAGCTTCGACATTTTTGGTGTCTCACCTTACTTTCATCTCAAAGCTATGTGGGTTCAACATTTCCAGACAAAAAAACTGAAAACTCAGGAATTGAGGAATCCTCTGATTGAGGAAAACTCAATGAGATCCAGAAGTGGTCACAGGCAACGCCGGCAACGGGCAGCAAGTTGCACCAAGAGTCGAAATCCCCACGAAGTCGCTCCGAAGCAAACTCCAGGGCACGGCCATGTTGCAACACCGCTTTCAAGGCCACCTCCTGGGATGGTGACGATGGTGTTCACGGGGTGACTTTGGTTGGTGACCAGTTGACCCATGAAAAATATGTAAATTTATTGAATGGAAATTTCGTGATATGTTCGTGGTGATTGGAAATCATCGTTTCAATATGTTTCAATTCATTTCATAATTTTCAGATCATCTCTCTCAGAATTCCAACATATTTCTGGATGGCAATTAGAACACAACACTCCTTTGCCATAACGAACTCTCATCTTGCTTTGTCTGTTGGACACTAAAAAAACTCCCAGAGAACTGCGTCATAAAGACCTGGCTCCTTGTCGTCTCGCAGCTCGGCTGAGGCATATTGCAGGGACTTGCCATCCTGCCAAAAAAAAAGATGTGCGGACCGTGCGGATGATGTCTGCATCTCTTTGTGCAACCCTGTGCTAAGGAATGTGCTCTGTCGCTGGAAATATCTTGGTTCAGTTGTGGGAAAACAAACAGGACTGCTTGGCGATCTGAAACACTTTGATCACTTGCATGACTCGTTCTTGAATTTGGACAACACGGAAATGCTCACAGTTTGAGAACCATAAAGACAACATTTTCACGAGAAAAACAACATAGACTCGCTCCAAAGCTTGGATTCTCAATCTCCAATATATTGGGTGGTATAAGCCCGGAATCATCAACGAGGATTCCTCGTGAGAAGTGATGGTTCCCAACCACATACTTCATCAAAGCCTATAGCCATTTTATCAATAGCCCTATGAGTTGCATCATATGTGGATACCAACCCTTCTAAATTCGGGATACCAAGCCTATACGCTCTGGTTATTTAACATAGCTATGGAAAATGGGCCATTAAAAGATGGTTTACCCATCAAAAATGGTGATTTTCCATGGCGAACTGTTAAATAACCAGAGGGTAAACGATGATCAATTGTATCTCCATGATCAAAACCTCGGTGAAATCCCTACATCGACAGCATCGACATCGTGCGGTCCTTGGACACCGCCATGGAGACCAACTCTTTGTCTCCACGAAGCTCCGGCACGGCGTAGCCCAAGGTGCTGCCGGAGTGCTTCACTGCCTGGGTTCGAGTTCACGGATAGATTGTGACTGATGGTGAACTTATTCAATCAATTAATCAATTCAAATCAAATCAATCAATAAACACACACACATACATATACATATATATATATATATGTATATATATATATATACAATGTAATTAATGCATGTGTCTATGTATTTGGGAGAAAACAACATCAAAATTCATCAAATTTTCCGCATGGGAATCCATGGACATGCTGACAGCAGATTTCGCAGCCTCCATCACCACCACAGGATCAGAGCGAGCATATTCCGGAGCGCATTTCAGCACACTTGGATCTGACTGCACCTTGATGACACTAAATGGCAGATATAAGGAATGAAACCCTCCCAGGCTTCCATCAATATCAAATAAACCTTTTTGAGTTTCCGTTCAAATAGCTGTCAAAATCTGACGCATGGGGAGTCACATTTTTTAGTCATCTTCCTTGAGCAAACATAAAACTTGGAGGGCCAAGACGTGACTAATCTCACCGTTTCTGGCTCAGTCATACATATTCATACATATTCATACAGTAATTCTTATGTAAGTTATAATTCAATATAATTATTTTACATATTCATACAGTACATATTCAATAGAATTTATCCATTTTTTTACCACATCTGTTCTCCATTTCCAGCCACGTGGCTCGTGCGATCCAGTCTTCTGCCCGGGGATCGCGGGAGATGATGACGAAGGTCAAGGTATCGCCGTTTTTGATCTTCGCAGCTGCGACCTTTCGGCCCTGCTTCAGCTGCTCTCCAGAGGGAGACAACAAGTGAAGCCTGCGAAGACACAAGATACAAGGAGAGAACACCGTTGCTACATGATATACTTTTTTGATATACTATACATATATATAAGTTGCTTTAAGGATCTTTAAGGTATATTTGTTGCCCTTGTGAGCTGCAGTTGCGACGATATCATCCCAAAACGTCGTGGACTTTGCTCATATTTTGTTACTCCGACAAGTTCGAGTTTATCGTACCACAACAATCCACAACATCTTTGCAGCATGTGCTGCTTGATGTGCTGATGTGGTTCTGCATGCCGCTGGCTGAGCCTCAGCACATCCCGCGGATTGTTGACGCATTGCTTGCCCAGCTCGAGCAGGTCCTTGGAATGTGGCATATGGATGCATGCGGATGCCCAAAAACCTGACCATCACATCGGAAAATTGCAGGTACCATATGGGAGACCCGGGCTAAGGGAGTCCCCTTGAAAGATATAGCTGTATATAGCACAGTACCTCAATGGAACAGTACCTGAATGGACCGACACAGTTTACGAGGCTCATTAAAGGTATCACTCGGTTCAAGTTTGTACTTCTCTGCCACTGTAGTGCCTGCGTGGCAAACGGTTCCACTGGGGCTGTGGACTTCTCAAGGAAATAAATTAAATAACGTTGTTAGCTGGATCTACAGGAGGACTCAGGTGCCTGTAGGAATGACCAATGTGGTAGGATGGTGAGTCCTAAATGGATCAGTTTGTGTTCATACTGATTATGCCGAAAGATATGATATCAAATCCCCATTTGCAAAGGCCTGCAAGTCTTCCCATGCGCCTGCAGGAGTCACCACATTCACATGGATCACCATGGCATCAGAGCCAAACAGCTGGAGGGGCAGTCAAAGACTGTGATAAAAAATAGAACTACTTATGGTAATATCGCAGAATTATGGATATCTCCTCAAACCTTCAGATCACTTTTTTGGCAAAAAAATGGCAATCTCCTTGGCAAACTCCAAGCCCTTGACTGAACTGCGGTGCGCGACCTGGTCTGGGTACTTCACGAAATCATCCTCCAACTGAATGCTGGGGACACAGGCCTTGCACCAATGGGATTTTGATGGGTGAGCAGCAAGAATCTCCACAATCTGGGATCATTTCCTCGATAGGTTAAACGGTTTAGCATGTTTCACTACCAAGAATGGTGTTTCACCACCAACATCCTCTGGTTGGCCTTTGAACTTTGCTTGGTGGTAATTCGGCCCATGGCCCACCCTGAAGTTTGCACTTTGTTCCACTCATGTGTGGCTGGCAGCAGCGGGAAGTCGTTCATAGTGGCGCAATGTGATGTGCATCGTTTGTGCCCTGCCTCGAGATATTTGATGGCAGCCTCTTGTCCCGCACTTTCGGCGATTTGCAAAGCTGTCTTGCCATCCTCAAAACAACTGCGTTTTGCCGAATGGAATATTGCTCTATTTAGGTTCTTTAATGCTTTTGGCAAATTGATCCAAACGTTTTGAGACCTTCTCATACCTTGGGAACAGCAAAAAACGGACGGCACAAGAAAAGACAATCGTGGGATCTTGTGCAGTGGATATATCATAGTTATCATAATGTATTGCGTCGTGATCCATCGATGTCCCCACATTGCATCACACTTCCAGCTCCGCCTTGGTCAGGAGCTTCACATTAGCCTTGTAGTCTTCAAGCAGCTGTCGAAGCACCTCGATGTCTCCGTGGAATGCTGCCTGGTGCAGCACGCCGTATTGGCGCACCTCGAAACGCATCGGGATGAAAACGGAGATGCCAACCCCTGACTTGGGGTATGTATACATATACAGTCATATCTCTATATATATATATATCTATGGGTATAGTCTGATTGAGAGCTCTTTGCAGTGTTTGAGAACTTGTCATCGAATTCATAGAAGTTGTCCTCGTTTGCAAGAAGTTGTGCACGTTTCACAGAAGTTGTGCACGTTTCACACGCACCCCTAATAACGTTCGTGTTCAACTGCTGTGGAATGGACGGCTCTCATTGGGGGCTCTTAACCAGACTATCCCGTATATGGGTATATATACATATATAATATGTACAGAATACATATGTATATGTATGTACATGTATGTACATGTATGTACATGTATGTATATGTATGTACATGTATGTATATGTATGTTTTTGTTGTATGTATGTGTCTATGTATATGTATGTGTATATGTACATGTATTGTCTGTGTTAAATCCCTGTGGATGGGTAGAACCCCCTGGTTGGGGGATTGCTATTGATCAGAGAAGCCTTGATAAACCAATAGTGACATGGCACACCCACACGTATTCCTATAGTCCTATAGGTTTACCCATTCATAAGCGGTAGTGTGGTACATGATAATGAAACCAAGTTAAAGGTGAACAAACATCCGAATGGCAAAAAAGAGGATTAGTTTGTTCTTGGGTTTACGACAGTATTGAGTACATTAACCCTTATCAACAGGGGCATGACTATCCCCCTAATACGGGTCTACCAACCTCACGTTGTGAGCATTGCACATATGATGAAGCTTCTTAAAGGTCTTGAGAAAGAACGGACCACTCCTTTGAAAAATAACGAAATCAATCTTTCCGAATTTGTGAGACATTCATTTCAAAATGACAAATATATGGCATAAATCCAAACTATGAAAGTTGGAGCCACATTTCACAAATTTGTTGCTTCATCCGCAGCTTTGGACCAGTCACTGACGGCCGCGTGTTCACGACCTGCTGTGGGTTTTTGAAGCCTTTCAACAACTCGAAGGTGGCATCCTCAGTGGATGCAGTGCTTTCGGATGTGATGAATTTGACAAAATCAGGCAGTTTTCACATGTTTTAAGTAACCAGAATGGGGCTTCAAGCGACGCTATAACAAGAGTGACTCTGACCCAACCAAATGCTGATATTTATTGGATGCAAACTGGTGCTCTACCAATGGTGCTGTAGGGTCAAACATAGCATCCCAAAATGGATGGATCAATACTAAAGAGATCCAAAATTGATGGGGTTTCGAGCCACATTTCCGATGGTTCAATCATGTTCAGTTCCAAACCTTGCTGCTCACTTTAAATCTACATCCAAATTGGTTGACAGAACAATCAATTTTATGCCTAGAAAAAGAAATCCATGTTTTTGTTGCTGACATCATCCATTCCTGAACATTCTTGTCTCGGTGGTTTCAACTCTACAAAGAACTGGAATTGGTCATGGGGGATAATAGTCATCCAAGTCATCCAAGTCATCCAAGTCATCCAAGTCATCTATCTAACCACCGGTTCCAGTCCATATTGGGATGATCATCCCATCCCAAATCTGACTGTTTTATGTGAGGAAAACAATGATTTCTGACTTGGTCGGCTGAGCCCAAGGCCCACTTACCCTCCTTAGCAGCATCGATGACCTGGAAGCGGGAAGCAGGGTATGCAGGTTTAAGTTCCTAATTTTGGGCACAATCAATTTGATAAAGCGAACTGGACAATTGATCAGTGCTTTCCCATAATCATAGTGCTTAGCGGTTTAGCTAAAGAGTGACCAAACATCTAGCGGTTTATCATGGTTTATCATTATTCAGACCATTTTTTGACATTAACATGCCAAATGTCTGGACCAAGCCGTACTTGGCTCCGGGTCCAGTGATTGGTGTAGCAGTGGGCCGACACAATTGACATTCTTATAGGACAATCGGACAAAAGGACATGTAGCTCGCTGGGTTTTTCAAATGTTGACCTATGTCCCTGCAATTTCTGGTTACATTCTATTATCCCAAATCCACCCCAGTAGTTTTTGGTGATAGCCTTGCCATCCTCATCTTCCATACCCAAGGGAGATTTAAATCAGATCAGACTTCTATCAAGTTGGTTATTAGTTGGTGGATGGGTTAACTTTCTTTAGCCCATTAACACATGGATGGCTTAAGACTGAACATGAACAATTTTGTGGCTGCAACATGGTGCAACGGTGCCCGAGTTTTAAGCCACACTCAGCTGACAATCCGAGTGACCCCTATATGAAAAAACGATTCAGATATTTCCATACATTTTAAATAATAGCTGGTAAGGGATTTTTTCATGGTGAATTTCCCCCATATATTGGGACGGGTTAACACCAGCCCCGAATCATCAGCGTCCATGGTCATCCCAAGGCCTGATGCGCCTGTTGCAACAAGGCAGCAGCCTCGGCGCTCACCTGGCGCCATCTGTGTGGGATGGCAACGAAAAGACACCTCGATCCTGGCCCAGTCCTCCCTGGGGTTGGCCTCCAAAGTGTTGAGGTATTCGGCGACCTCCGCTTGTCCCAACTGCTCCGCCACTTGTAAAGGCGTCTCCTTGTCTCGTGTGAGAAGACCTGTGCATCGCTGAGCTGCATTTTTTCTGTTCAGTTTCAGCATCATGGCTGAACATTACGATTTGTTTCCCACCCCTGTCGTGAAACATGGAGAATTCAATGGAGCTTTTGAAAACTCCATGGAGTTTTGTGGGGATATAATGGAATATGTTATAATATATATACATACATATATAGTATAGTATAATATAAAATAATGTTATATAATACCAGTAGTACCGCACAAGGCGGTGGCGGAAGTTTCAAAAATAGGAAACCTATAGGAGAGATTGGTTGTTGTGAATCAAGGATGGCAGAGCGAATCCACTGATGGACCGAAAGGTGCT
>Ga0126342_10001532_pt1 | contig 32879 bp, 36 predicted proteins | sample Cyp1metagenome_FD_92528 | JGI IMG/M metagenome (GOLD analysis project Ga0126342, IMG submission 92528) | Coral microbial communities from Lord Howe Island, Old Settlement Bay, Australia - Cyphastrea 1 metagenome | ecosystem: Host-associated > Invertebrates > Cnidaria > Coral ...
ACACATACATACATACATACATACATACATACATACATACATACATACATACACACATACACACATACACACATACACACATACACACATACATACATACATACATACATACATACATACATACGCACACACACATACGCACACACACACATGTATATATATATACATACACAAACTTCCAATATGGTTTTGAATTCAATCTTTTCCACATTTTTCCACTGATGATTTTAGTCCATTGGCGTGGATTGGATTGGTTCATTTAACCGATGAGCGATGCTTCTCCAGTGTCTCAGCTGATTGTCTCCCTTGCCATTTGAATCCCGGCTTCCACGCGGTTGCCTCGAAATGGGATACCCAAAAGTGCCGCTTTGATGATATTTGAAGCGATGATATGCAATGATTATAGACCATGTTTTTTTTTAGGTTCCATATATTTTGAGACATCCAACAGATGCTCACGCTCTCGCCCGTCTTTGGCTGTTTTCGCTCAGCTGTTTGACAGCCATTGACATGTGTCAGACAATCAGATGGGAAGCTGTCAAGGTCTTTTCATGGATCACACCATTTTTCCGCATGGAATGAGTCACTTTGTTGATGGAAGATGTCTGTGATTTGAACTGGGAAACCCTCAACACCAACGCAATCACCGGTGACAAGGTGACATTTTTGGGGACACCCGCATTGGTTCCATGTTTTTTGACCATGCATCACCACTGTTCTTGGCAGCAAAAATCTAGTTGATTCAAGTGGCAGCTTCATGCCGAGGCTCAGGATTTTTATGATGGTTGGTGTTGGTAAAGGCATGGAATTGATGGCCTTCGATTCAGGTTTTGGACATATTTTTGTTAAATTGCTTAAACACATCCATGTGATTCAGGAGGATTATTCCCCAAATCCAGATTTCTCGGGGGTTGAATTCACCAACCAACTACCGAAGCTCCGAAAGTCGCCGGCTCTCACCATGGGCTGCAGTTTTGTCCGTGCTGCGACTGCGGTGGCTTTCTGCCACCTGCTTCAGGACAGGGATTTGGAGACATTGTCTGAGTTGGGGATGAGATCACCATCCCTGGGATGTGAATTGTATGTACGAAGTGATTCAATTATTCCATCCAAACTATTGAATCGAAGTCGCAGACATTTTTTTGCGATGATGTTTTCGGGCATCCGCAGCTCCAAGCGGCCGTGGTTTCATCTGGTTTCATCTGCTTTTTACGACCCACCGACCTTGATGAAACACTGAGAATTTTTCTGGACGCGCTAGGATTTTTTCGTGACGGATGCAGCTTCATCCTCGGCTCATGTCTACAGCAAGGTGGCTTCAGGGATAGTGATGACAAACATCCGGATGCTTCTCAATGTCTTTCCCTTTGCGAAACATTCCAGGGCCAGTTTTGTCAATTGGCATTGCACATCATTTACTTAGCTCGAATTTCGCATCGTGAGAATAGTATTTGGTATTTTCATTCTAAGATTCAACTCGTAGCATTTATCACCCATGGCTGAGAAGGGGACCCCTCTATCAACCAATCAGTGAATGTCAGAGGTCTATGCAGCGAAGCGAAGTGTGACTGGACCTGGATTTTCACGACCTGGAGAGTTTGTGGTGACCTATGACCTATAGAGACGAACCTGATGAGTGAAGCAATATTCTGATTGCACAAAACTCAGAGATGTGAGCCTTGCATTTTTGGAATTTTCACTGAATAAGACTTGAGCCTTGCATTTTTGGAATGTATTAGTGACGAATAACTCAAGAGCAAACAGGTTTCTTGTCGCCATCCTCATTGCAAGATGGTGACAGGGCTCCAATCCACCACCAGGTCTACATCCTGAAAAGATCAACTACGATAGCATTTTTTGGGGTTTGGTGCCACCCTTGCATTCCTGGTTGCCCATTCATCCATTTATTTACCATAGTCATTAGTTGTCCATCACTCCTTGAGGTTAACTACCTACTGTTTACCTATTCAGTAGTAACCATACATAACCATACATACATCCATTGGCGTTGCACACTATGAATGACCCAACTTCTACCCATCTACATCCATTGCCTATTGACCGCCCATTACTAATTGAACGTGGCAGCCACCTCTCATTCTCCTGGTGGCTATGAGCGGTGGCTCATCCTAGGGATCCTGAGTAAGTCACATCCCTTGTTTTGTTAGTGGGATAAGGAAGGTTAAACGACTTATACCTGTTGTGAACTACTCTACGTTGCGATTCGAGGGATGAGGCACCAAAGTAGTTTGATCTTTATGGCAAACCCAACAAAAGATGGTTGAATCAACAACACTAGGGGGGTTTTACCATGGTTTCACCTACCAGAAATCTATAGTATACAGTAGTGGGGATAGAATGCCCGATGATTACCAGAGGGCAAACTCCATTAGAAATTCTGTGAAAAATCCATTGTTATCAATAATTTACCATTATTAACGATGGTTTTCCCCATTCAATCCCATTAAATCCCATTAATTCCCATGGAACATAGCCATGAAATCCCATGAATTCCCAATGATTTCCACATGAAATCACCAGGATGAAGCAGCATTTTTTAGGGCTTGCCGTGTCAAGGACTACTACCTTCGCCGCGCTGAAAGCTTCGATTGGAGCCCGGAGGAGTGCCGGGCCCTGCTGGAGGCGGCGCTGGAGATCGACGCGGCTAATGCATCAGTGCCTGGTGTGGGAGCTGTGGGAGTTGTGGAAGTTGTGGGATGGAAAAACCAGATTCAGAACTGGGGATGATAAAAGTTTGTAATTAGATTTAATTAGATTAATTATTTCAATGATTTGATATCTGAAACACATGTTTATTCCCCACGTACCAACTAGGATGCAGCCCCGAATGTTCACCATTGACAGGCAAAGGGAGACTCAACCTCCAAGAATGGGGAGATCAACTTCAAATGGTGGTTGATGGTGGTAACTGGGTCATGATTTTCATGATTCTTGTGTATTTGTGTATATGACTGGTGGTTGTTTAGGAAGGAGCCAAGGAGCCATGGTATCCATATTCCTTAGTAAATGGGAGCCAAGGAGCTACAAAAAGTTTCCCATCCACATGATAGATTACTCATGATTACTCATTCATTTTCATCTGGGTTTTGGACTAATCCACGAAGTGAGGTCGTGGTGTGGGAATGGCCTGGTGGCTGATCATGACCTGAGGTGACAACTGTAGCTATGGATACCCATAGCAACCCCTGAAACGATAAGACAGCAAAATCCCATCCTAAAATAGTATATCATTATATATGTGTATAATATATATATATATATAAATAGTAATTTTAGTGATTCACTTTTCTACCCTTTTTGAGGGGTTCCCACATCTGATTCTATTTCGTTCGCCAAGGTCCTGGCTCGTGCGCGGGTGTCGCAGTGTGACTTCCAGGACTGGGAACCTGGAAACCTTGAACCTACCACCCTATACGCAGTCACGGTTGTACATAGATATATAAACATATACACACTGTATATATATATGTATAGATATATAGATATATAGAGATATATAGACATATAAATATGTATACGTATTTTCGTATATATATATATATGTATAGATATATAGATATATAGATATATAGATATATAGATATATAGATATATATATAGATATATAGATATATAGATATAGAGATATAGAGATATAGAGATGTACAGATATACACATATATATAGATATGCATACATACAGTATACATATGTATAAATATGTATACAAATAACATATGCATACACACATGCACATGAACGCATGCCAAGACCTGTTGGATGGCTTGAATTCCTGAAGGAGTTGGATGGTGGGATCAGATTGTGCTCCTTTCCACTGGGAGGGTTTGTCCCAAGAGTGGTGGATACCCCAAAGCAACATTTTAATATATTTTAATGAGAAAATGATGGAATACTATGGCGTTTCCTTGAGTACCCAAGTTTCAGACAAGCCAAAAAAAAGGCCCCCGAATGTTTCGAAGAGATCCCCCAAACTGTTGCGGTGGAAGCTGATCTGGTTGATGAGCCTGGCGGCTTGCCCAATAGTCATGGGGATCCCCAAGTCACCATCGGTTAACCTATACTAAGTCATGGTCATCCATGACGAGTGGATGATTTGGGGTACCCCCATGACTTACCCTCTGGTAAACTAACATAGCTATTAAAAATTGTGATTTATAGTGAGTTTTCCCATTCAAAATTGTGATTTTCCATAGTTATGTTAGTTTACCAGAGGGTAGGACAGCTCCATGACTTGATCTCCACTGATGACTGGCTTAGAATCTCCTTGAGGAGCCTTCGAAGTTAGAGGGCCCCACGGAGTTGCAAGTCGGCCTCTGGACCGCAGGGATGGTGAATCAATCCGAGGCTTCGGATCAAGCTACGAATGTTGTTAATATCATCCAACATCTCTCTATATATTGATATATATATATCTATTATCACCATTTATTTACTTTTTTCCTCCTAAGATGTATTCTATTAGCTGCAATAATTATGTGCCGCCGCACGGCGCTTTCAAGGCGCTGTTCGAAGCTGGCCCCGAGATTGGATGAAGTCAAAGAACTCACCCGAGATCAGGCGGTGAGACATGGTGGTTTTTTTCGACTGATTTTGGGTGGACCAGGTCCTACACATCCCCCAATCTGGAAGTGTCAAGTCTACCATTTGATTTTTGACGCTGCAGTAGATGACAGTAGTGACAGTAGATTTCTTTTTAAAAACTTACCGATTTTAATTGACAGATGCCTTTCAGGAGGGCTCTGACACACGGAGTCCCCGCGTGAGCCAATCCAAGATGGACCAGTTTAGTGAACCACTCCGCTGCCGTCCAGCCATCCCTGACAGCTCCCTCGGTTCTCAGGGACCTTTTTACTACGCCCTTGGGTTTCTTGTGCCCTGGCTCGAAGTGCGCTTGGAATGTTGGGATGGGTGAAGAATAAACCTCATGTTTGGATAGTTGACCCAGTTGACCTTATGATTTCTGGGACACCTCCAACGGAAGGATCATTTGATTTTTTGACCCAGTGATGGTGGGGGATTGGTCAGATGATATGCTAGGCTGAAACCACCTTTCGAGACCTCCAGAATGCCACATTTGATGATACCCGTGTCTGAAGTTCAAGCTGGAAGCAAACACATGGAAAGTCGCACAGGAAGAATTAACTTGTTCAATGTGCTTTCTTTGTGTTGGGCATTGAATAAGGGGGTAGTTCGTCATACTCATACATCTCATACTGCCTTATCTATCTCGTTTTTTTTTCTTCCAGACATCTCGTAAAATCAGCGCTCCAACTGCAGGATTACATCCAACATCATGCAACTGTCTCAAAGCAAGGTCAAGTACTGAAAAAAAACATCCAGTATCATTCAGATAAACAAACAGTACTGGATGAAATAGTACTATTATCCAAAATAGTGTTTCACCTTTTTTTGGGATGATATATACCTATTACAATTCACTATGATATCTTTCCCCATTATCTGTTTGAAACTATGATATACTATAATATCTATTACAATTCATCAGAGACGCCAAGGCACGCGTCGGAGCTGAAGCTGAAGGATTGGCGTGGCACACTGCAGCGCTTCGCTGAGGCGGCCATGGCCAAGTTCCAGCAGGTGGGGTGGGACATGGCTTGGTTTAAAGAAGCGTCATGGGAGATATACGACCTATATGCCTATTATATAGAATGATGATGGGATTTATGGGATTTATAGCTTAATGTAAATGCGGATATGATGATGGGAATTATGAGAATTATGGGATTTATGGGATTTATGGGATTTGTAGGATTTTGTGGGATTTATTGCATTTATAACATTTTATAACTATTGAAATGGGATTTGTAACTATGGTAATTAAGAAGAATGGGATATCATATGATAGCTGATAACCAACAGAAATGGGGATATCATGGGATATAACTATTTTTTTTATGTCAACGCCAGATTTTTCTAAGCCTTAGTTGATTCACTAGGCTTGGAATTCGTTTGAACATGGAGATTTACCAGCCAAATCCATTGCTTCCAGCCAACAATTTCCTGTGAATGCATTGCAAATTGGTAGACATCTTCCTCACTTTCATAAAATGCAGATGGACATTTAAGTTTACGAAGTAACTTATGCATATTAATCTCCATGATAATTGAAGTAACTTTAACATGATGTATCAATGCCTCAATTTTCACAGTTTCATTATCCATGCATATTATGGCAACTGGTCGAAGTAACGAGAAACTTCTCGCAGAAAAGTCATGGCAGCAATCGAAAGCCCATGTGCAATAGGACAATCAACTATAGTAATATGAAAAAGAATAACAATAATGACACCAATAATAGTAATAATCATAAACATATATACCATTTGGTTATTCATAATAGCTATGGAACTTCACCATTTCTTTGGTAGGCAATTCATCATAAATCATCTTTTTAATGGTCCATTTGCATGGCTATCTTAAATAACCAGAGGGTAAATTGATGTTTCAATAGGCCATTTCACATTGACATGTCTGATTACTTGCGTCAATATATTAAAAGTGACCCTCCAATGGATGGTCTTGGTCACTAGTGATGCCCATTTTTTGGGCCTTGGTTGGTATCCCAACGACAAGAGCTTGGATGGTCATCAATCCATTAGAGGATTCCCACTATGGGATGGCTTCATCACTTCCCAGCGTTGATGGAATCCCCTTTCCGGGCCCTGACCGGCCATGATTTCAGGTCCGACGCCGGGAGAAGCGTCGAAGCTTTGTGGACCTCAACAACCACTTCTTCCAGAGTCAGGACTGCGGGCCGGGCCGCTCCTAGAATTGGATGATGGGAACATTGATTGGGGATAACCTGATCTTATCCCCATTGATGACGGGAAAGCACTCTATTTGGGGTACCCTAAACCTGATTTCCTTTAGAAAAAAACCCTCAAATCAATCCCTGGGTCATATCATCCAGAAAAAAGATCTGGATCTATCTATACTCTAGACTTTCCAGTGGAGTGCCATCAATCTGCTGAAAGCCAGAATAGGAATTCGGAATGAATGAGATACACATTCCAGTTTTTTTTTAAAATAATGATCTGGACTCCTTCCAGCTTCAACCCTCGAAAACTGGCCCGTTGTGGCCCGTTGTGGCCCACTGTCAGTCGAAGGACACCGATCCCAAAAACGCCATGGCGGCACCTGCGGCGTGGCCGGAGCTCTACTCCAGCAGCGAGCCTTGGGCGATGTCGGGGGAATTCATGGTGACTAGATAGTGACTCATATGATCATATGATATGTATGTATGTATGTATATATATATATGATATATACATATATATATATATAACATGTAAATGGTTCATTCATGGTGATATATTAAGATTATTAAGGGTTCATTCATGGTGATATGTTTTCATAGTTCATGCATGGTGGCTCATATTTCAACGGTGATCAAATAGGGACAATGATCGAATGGTGACACATAGTGACTAATGTATATATTAATGATTCATGATTGAGTAATGGTGACTAACATCAATGGGCCCTCAAGAGCCGAGATTCTAACAGTCATCACTGGATACAGATATGAAGGTTCCCTAAGCCATGGGGGTACCCAAAATCATCCAGTCGTCATGCATGACCATGACTTAGTATTGAAACCGATGGTGACTTGGGGATCCCCCATGACTTTTGAAATTCCCAAACGGGGATAATGATCAACTGGTGATATATTTTCTAGTGACAATATTATATACCACAGTGAATTATATCATTATCATAGTGAATTATATAGTGTAGTGTGATAGCATAGTGAATAATATAAATTCTATAGTGATATTAGACTCTAAACTATAGTGGTTAAGAATTCGTGATTGGTATTCATGATATGAAATATGTTGACGAAAAATAGTTCACCACAATTTTCTATCTCCAATGAATTGACTATGTGATTGGCCACCTATACATATTATAGTGATTATCAACTATATCAGCAACATGATATTGACATCACGTTTTTTTATGACTGATTATTGACTACCTCGATATGACAATGTTCTTACTGAGTCTTACTGACAATTACTGTAACCTTGAGAATTGCAGTTGAAACTGTTGTTGCTATTGTCATTATAGTTTTAACTATAACTACGATTATGATGATCACTATGAACATCTGACTATTAGTATACATTGCTTGGTAATGCTTTGTACTGTTATGGTTCTTATTACAAGGGCAAGCAATCCTCCTACAAGGTCTATGACTGAAACACAAACACAGCCATTTTGACTAGGACCAGCGTCTACAAGACCCTTTTGGAGTTCCAGCAAATTTCTGACTTTGTAACACATCATAGTCTGCCCCGATGATAGGGATGATACTGTCACTGGTTCATGGTAAGTATCATCCCAATATCCCAATATCAACATTCAATCCCCAACTGATGAATTATACAGAAGCAAAGGATATGGGTCTTTTCGCTATGGGTGAAACTTCCAGGCAGTTTCGGAGAAGGACTGGTATCTTTTAGAATCAACCATCCAAATCTTGGGTGACAGGGGGACACCATCGTGTTGGCAATCTCTCTGGTGGTTGGCATTACGTCGCGGCCCAGGAGTACAAAGAATGGGCCACGGTCAGCCGAAAGATTTGCACCTCCTTTATCAACAAGCTGGGCGTTCCCTTGTCGGAGGCTGTCTCGGATTGCAATGGCCAGTTCACTGCTACTTCTCATGACCCAGGCAATCCCAACATTGTCACCACACTCATCTAGATATTCAGAACCGCTGAAACGATCCCCTACAACATTCAATGCTGGATATTTGGACTTCCAACTCTCCACAATTACTTCGGATTTCCCATCCAACGGACTCTGGTGACAACTCTCCAGACTTCCAGGCCATTTCAACCACCTTTGGACCTTTACAGGCCCCCTTTACTACAGGGGCCTGCCCCTGCGATCCGATCTCGATCTCCGTCGGATCTCCAGGAGGAGGCGAACAACATGGAACTGGTGACCTGGGCTGCGGTCTACCCCAAAAGCTCGGAGCCGGTGACGCACTACTACCACGCCCATCAGGAGGGATCGTGTCCCCTTGGAATGGGAAGAACAACATGCTGGGGCTGGAATGGACCCCCAGCTGGCATGGACCCCGCAAAAATCCGCTGGTGAATTTTTTCCATAGCATCTGATAAATGGATGAACATTAGGATCATTTCTAGATGATTTCTGATGATTTACCTGTTGAACATGCTGATTTTCCAGTTCAATGATTAAATTACCAGAGGACATTATAACTCTCACTTGCCCTGTGAACTCTTGACCATTTGGGTGTTTTGATTGCGGAGGGTTGCTGACGATTGTCGTTTCGGTCATTGTGCCTGAGAGTTAGATGCTCCTTTTACGAACGAAACCACATATTGGGAATTGCATGGACACGTTATAGGAGTCCATCGTGAGCGCCTTGGTCGCAGCTGCTTTGAATCGGCGACAGATTGGTATGTCTCCCGTAAGCCGTAAGACCAGAATGTCAAGACACATGGATCACGACATGATCTCCCTCCATAAAGGGCAAGCTGGGATTGGATCGCACACGAACAGATCCGCACCTTCTTCTTCTTCTTCTTCTTTTTCTTCTTCTGCACTCTTTGATCGCTCACTTCCCAATCAAGCTCCGTGTCAGAGATGGGTGCACCCACCCGAATTTCAAATCGGTACAAAACCATGCAGATATTGTTGATAATATATATATATAATTATATATACATAAAATATATATCCCAAGGTATACCTATATCCCAGGATATCCCTGTTGGTTGGCTTTATACTTTTTTACATCAACATTTTCTTAGGAATGAGTAGTATTCCATAGAGATATAGTAAGATATGGTGTTTATATATATATATATATTCTTATATATAGAACACATATATATAATATATATATATAACACTATGTCCCATGATATCCCCCACTCCCCGTAAGTTGGTTGGTGAAAAATACCGCTTGTGGGCTGCAAAGTTTGGTCAGGCTTTGTCTTGTACGTGAAGATGCCCGAGCCGACCACACCCTTGACCATTTCAGACCCACGAGGAGAAAACTTATCAAACACAGCCAGGCAATGTTGCGAAACAACGGTTTTGATACAATATCTTCATTCAAAAAGGGTTTTCAGCAAAAAATTGGGGATTTTGTTGGCACCACATTTTTTCTGAAGGTTTTAGCAGTCATCATTTGGGGATAGAACAAACAACACGTGGCTTTGGATCAGATTCTTGGGAGCCTGGCAAATGTATCGCCCTTTCCAAAGGATCTTGTCTTTCTTCCTCTTAATTTCGAGAGAAACTGATTTGGGGACGCTTCAGAACACAAGACTTTCCCTGGCACGGAATTTTTAGCAGGATGGGTTGCGGCCATTGGCAGGAGCTCCTCCAGTAGAAGACTTCGAATGGTTTCAGGTGCCCTGGAAGTTTGCGAGTTTTACCAAAAAGTCGAAGCTTCAGTTTCCGGTTTCCAACCGGCGCCAATGGCTGAAATACGTTTGCCAGCGATTTTTCTTGACTCAAACTGACTGGATTCTTGAAAAAACATACATTTCTGGTGCCAAGAGATTCAGCCTTTGCTCCGTTGTTGGACCTTGAGTGGGGCCTTAAACTCAATGTCTCCAGAGTTGTTAGGGAAATCAGGTAAACTTGTTCACCACCACCGAGTCAGGACTTGGGCGATTTGGGAGTGGATGCTGATCCTCCCTTCCACCGGCCCATGGAGTTCTATGCTGAGGTCCTGACCCTGATGTTGGATGCTGGGTAGTGGTCATATCAAGTTGATGGGGCATCTCTGTAGTTGCTGGTTGGATTGAACTTCAAATAGAGTTTCTGAATCTAACTGGTGTGAGAGTCACGTTTCGCTGGATGGAGTTTAATCTCAACCAAAAACTGACACCTGAGCCGGAGCCAGGAGGGAGACATTCTGATCTTCCCTTCCTTTGCCATCCACAAGGCCTTAAGATTTCGATTTCAAGTGTTTGCCCAAAAATGCCCAAAATCTGGGGTGCCTCTCCCTCTGAATACTGGTATCGTTGGCAACGCTTGACATGGAACTATACCCCTGCATAGATAAAGTAGCTAAAGTAGATGTACTGGCATCAGCTTTCGCCAGGTGCCGCCACACCTTGGTGAGAGCACCAGAGTGGTCTTTCCAACCAACTGCCATCTGCCGAAGAAGTTCCAGCGGCTGCAGGAGAGGTTTGAGGTGCGGGAAACGCCATGGAGTGGAGCACCGGGTACAACTGAGATTTCCAACTGATGGCCGGATAAATATCTGTCAAAGCCAGGGCATGCAGGCAACAACCACTGGAATTCTCGATGTTTTCTTGGCATGTGCACCAGATCGGAAATTGTCATCCATCCAAGTCTCAAGAGCCCAAACATATGGGGATGGGAACGAAAAGAAAGTCCCATCCCAAACATTTCAATACACCTTAAAGCCATAAATTAACCCATCTGCCTTCGAGATGTTTTCTCAGCATGGCCAGGGACAGGAATGCCCCCTGGATGGCTGGGAACGCATCGCGAGATGGCAGGTGACAGCGTGACAGCAGGGGAGAAGATGGCTGATCAATGTGGAGTTTATACATATACAGATACAGTACATACACATAGAGATGATATGTATGTATGAATATGTATGTATATATGACAATAATAATCCCCCCAAAAGATAGAAACAGAATTTATCACTATTTCAGTGGGATTTTTACATTTCTTTCTTTGGGATTACTATGCATCCACATAAACAGAGGCCCCAGTTTTGCCTTACCCTATATGATCGACGTTTGGGATACGTTCCCGTCATCTCACCGCCGTAGCTTTGACTCCACACACATGCCAAACATGTTGTGTGGGAGAGCATCATCTATCATTTTTGGCGGTTAAATACCTGGAATATCATGTTTTTGAAAGAAACACACGCATCACAACTCCAAAAAATGGGAACAACCTCGTCCCCAAGATACTACGGGTACCCTCCGTTCAAACGGTTCATCATCCATTGCCACGTTACCGGAGTAAGTGAACCAGCCCGACCTAGTCATCAGAGTCATCAGCGCCAGGCTCCGATGTTGCCCCGCCCCGGGGTCCTCCCGGTCTACGCGCAGCACGCGCAGGCGGTCTTGAAGACCGTGCAGCGCTTGGAGGAGACGAATGGAGGGGGTAAAAGAGGGGGACGATCATGCCTATGCAATATGTGGTACACAGAAATGATTGTAACAACTGCAAATCAATACAATATATATATATATAGTTTAATATAACTATCTGCATCTACATATAGTTTTATTTCTATATAGTCTATATACCCATGTGAACTTGCGGCACCGCAAGGCTTGATCAAATCAAAAGCAGCAGCTAACTGGCGGGGCATTTGGACCCTGGTGATTTGCTGCAGCTTTCAACAGCATTTCCCTGGCAGGACCCCTACATGAAGCTATGGGAGGCCGGGGTTTGCTTCGAGGATTTGGGATTTGGCCCATGGGATTGATTTTAAAGAATTCCACTCCACCAGAATCGTTTATCATTGAGGCCCAGCCTTGAGGAAGCTGCGTCTCATGTTTCGAATAAAGCCAAGTCTTTGTGGAACTTCATGCACATTAACTATCTGGTCATCAAGACTGCCAGTCCCAGAATTGATTTCAGGCAGGATTGCCAGAACCATCAAACTCTTCGGATGGGCGGAAATCCTCTCGGGTAATTAGTTGGATATGAACTTTTCCCAGAAAAACACGCCTTGCCGCCTTGCAATCAACCGGCAAAACCCAAGAAAGCCGAGATCACATTTGTTCCATCCCGGCGAAAAATTGGGGATCCTGATCCCAATCAATTGGGATTTGCATTTTTTGCTGGTTAATAATCCATATATATATATATAATTATATATATTTATAGAGGATATTTCATGTATAATCCATAGCAAAATTAGGGTCATTAATATTTGATGTATCACGTTAAATACATGTATATATATATATATATACATAACTCCATATATAAAGGTGCGGGGGAACGCCCGTCCACCCAGGTGCAAAATCAGGTCCTGGCTTTGTTGCAATTTGGCGCCAGCGATCCCTGGGCCTGGCTGGCAGCAGGACCGAGCCGGGGGGACCTTTTTGGAACCCAAAATCGCGAGTTGTGGTGGACAAAAAAAATATATGTCATCATATATTGTTATATATAATGATATATATTTATAATATATATATTTATAATATATATATAATATATATATAATATATATAATATATATATAATATATATAATATATATATATAATCATTATATAGCTAGAATTTTTAATGGCACATAATTCTGTTGGGAAATCCCAACATGATGGGTTTAACCCCCCAAAATCTTGTTATTGTTGGTGGGGCCCCCACATGGCACTGTGACACATAGATTTGTTTTTTGGGCCAAGAACCTCACCAGGAAATGCTTCAGCCAGGGCTGCAGTGCTTTTGGACTCCAGAGGCGAAGGGAAGTGGCTTGGTGGCAGATGGGGCAGATGGTGAACCAGTCATGGGAAGCGATTTCCCCTCTGGTAAACGTTTACATAACTATGGAAAATCACAATTTTGGATGGGAAAAACCGGAAAAAACACTATTTCGACTGGGCCATGTTCAATAGCTATGTTTATTTACCAGAGGGTATATGGGATCAAAGTCAGTTACATACTTGGTTGGTGTATCCCATCACATGGGATAATCCCCATGGGCAAACAGGTTTTTTCGAGGTGGTTTGGAACCATCAACCAGACACAGTCTATGGGTCGCCTCTCACCTTGTTCCGTTGAGCCTTGGTGGTGCTGATTCTTGTAACTCAGGATGCTGCCAGTTGTGACTAGCAGAAGAAAAGCAGGACACCTTGCATCAAAAATTAAGAGGCAATCTTTATCACAAACACCAGCCTCAGGGCCGATTCAATCTTTTGGTTGACATCAGAAACTGAGTCACCGAGGGGTTTTTTTCTAACTTCAGGTATTACTTGGATGCTGCGCTGATGTTTGCTCGCGCACTGCGTCTTGATGCCAAGATCAAACCACAGCTGGATGAATGTGGCCTGGCTTGATGGGATCTGGATGGATCTGGATCGGGCTCTGATTGTTGGATCCCAGGCTTGGAACAGCTCATCCCCAAGAAGGTCAAGAAGCAGCAGAAGGCGCATGGCTTGGGAAAGTGATGGAAAGTGAATAGGAAATCCCCTAGAAATGGTGCTTTCCTTAATGGGAAACTCATTTAACCTTGGTGGATTTTCCATTGCCATGTTTCATTGCCGGAGGGTAACCATGGTGGTTTCCACTTTGCGTGTCTTTCCGTCCTTTTTGGATACGTCCAAGGGGGATTGGATCGCGAAAAGTCTTGCTTTGGAGGTGACACAGAAGAGCTTGGGCTCTGAATGGTGTTTGTTGGCTCAACCAATCCACACGCAACCAACACGAAACGAAGTTCTAGAACCAAACATGTTTGTTTTTGGAGGTATTGTGAAGTATTGTGAAGTATTGTGAAGCACGGTTTATTACTATTGACTTCTTCGTAGTCCAAGCATGGCCAGGATGCATACCGATCCTTGTCCTCCTGGAGGACCGACGGCACGCAGTTTGTTGGGTGGGCTGTCAGAGGAACAGCGTCCGACGGATGGATTGGTAGGGCCTGGTAGGGGACATCTACAACGAAACCATGGTGTTTCCCAGGAATTTGTTTGGGGGTTCAGGGTTCCTCAGATTTTCTGAAGCTCCCAACGATGGTAAACTGTAGTTTACTGACGATGTTTCATTATGATGATTCATGATGTCTTTCTCCATTTGTATTGATGGGCAAATGTCATTCAAAATCTCAGTTCGTTTTTACGCATACCGATATAGACGCATATATACCAGTTATATGATAACATATAAATCTATAAACTATAAACAACTGCATATATCATTTGCCACTCGAAGACACCATGATCTTCTGAATTCCTTGGCTAAAGGAAGCTCATTTTGTCCTGGGGTCCCTGGGCTGCAAGGTTGAGGTGTTTTTAAACAGGTGGATCCTGGACCTGTACATATGGAATATGGGTCAAAACCCCATGTTGCCAGAGTGATAGGTCTCATTACATCCCGGCATATTCAAATCATATCTCACTGTATCCACATCAAGTGGTTGCTTGAACACACTGAAATTGTATCCATGAAACAGCCATTTGATGTGAACAAAAGGGACGTCCACTAGATTTTTTGTTACACTGCCAGTCTCCTGTGCATCCCGAGGCACAGAGCCGCCTGAGTTGGAAGTCACGTGCCTGGGCAGATGGGTTGCGACTGTGGTGGTCTTAGTGGTGGCCAAGCCTTTGCAACCATTGGTTGCCACCATCCGACTTGGCCAAATCCAGACTCTTCACAAACAGTTTCTTTGGGTAGGAGTTTCCCAAATTTCTGTGGATCATCTTTCCATAGCTGCCATAGCTTTCTGATTTTGTGCGTATCGCCCCTTGTCAAACAGATCACAATGATTCACAATGAATATTCTTGGGCTCATGGCTTTAGTTTTTTCCAACTCTCCACATGTTTCCGGCGCACCCAAAAAAAAAACAATCCTCCATGGATCGGCGCCGATGGCGAGGCAGTTCCTGCACGAGGAGGTGAATGGCCCGAGTCTCTGCCGGAGGATGTGCCCCGCCAACTTGGAGTCCGCCTTCAGGAGCCCCGGAAGGGAAGGGATGTGCCATGTGGGAAGCCGCGAAGCCCAATCAACTTGGGAAAACACCTATGAAAAATGGTGATGTAATGGGATATGAATGGGGATAGGGGCTCCATTTTGGGGATGTTTAGGGATTTTGATTGGTTTGGGGTTTTGATTGGTTTTGACCTATACCACAATGATCATTGATGGGGCACCACCAATCAGAATAGGATTTGACCAGCATTAACTTGATGGTATCCCAAATTTCAAATAATTTCAAGAGGTCATGGGAGAAGCCACTCGGAGCTGGGATCGAACAGGGATTCCAGGGATTCCCTAGGAAAAAACCAAGGCTTCATGGCAATTGGGTGGACTTGACATTCGAGCAATTCTGAACTTTGACCCTGCGGCTCCCAGCCTACAGGACACTTCGCATTCTACCAGCTTGGTGGCCCAGTCAACGCATTTATGTCCCATTTGAGCCATGGCCAGAGCTCTCAAAAATTGGTGATTGGTACCCTCCGGTAATCAAACATGGCTAGCTGCGAAATCCAACTAAATGGATCTAAATGGAGGGTTATAGCTGTGGTGGAACGCCAACTTTGGGAGATTTCTGAGCCCTCAAAGGTTGGAGACCACCCAGCAAAAACAGCCATGTTTCAAGGCCTTCAGCACTCGAATCTACATCGTGGCGGCCCAAAGGACTGCACAACCTGGGGTTGATGGGGATTATATTCCCTGCTCCGCATGGGCCATGATACCCCTTCATGTTGAGGATCCAAGATTTTCATGAAGCTTTACTTCGCCAGTGTCAGGAACTAGCTCCACCTGTGACCCCCCAAGTGTGATTGAAAGATTTCAATAAGGTCGGCCTTCGCAAAGAAGCACGTGTTTAGGGATCCAAACTTCCAACCAAGAATCATGGCAGAGTATCCAGCCAACCACTGTGAAACTTGCAACTCGGCCAGGGACCCCTTGCAAGGGGCGCTGGCAGCTGCGCAGCGGATTTTGGAGGCAAAAACTGCTGGTTGAGATGGGAATCGCTTCATTTTTGCTAGGAAGTGTCCTGGTAGTGACCATCTCAAGTGGGGGTTTATTGGATTTACAAAGGGCTGGTTTATTGCCCCCTAAACTCCCTACTTCTGCTACATCTAATGACCCCTTTCTGGTCAACATCCTCATCTTGGTCGCTGAAATCCCCAGTTGTTGGTGAAATCCCCCTGTTAATATCAAGCCAAAAGGTATGTCGTAAATATCATCTATACCATGCTTCAAACACTTTTTGGCATCTTTTTCTTGGGTTCCAGCCTTTTCTGCTGGTTTCTGCTGGTTTCAATCGGTGCAATCACCAGTGGACTCCGGTCGATGGCACCCACAGGAGGACGCCCCTGGCATCGAAGTCAGCCTTGCCGAGGCCGTGATGATGATGCTGGTGGTGGCGGTGGTGGTAACGACTATTATTGTTATTGTTATGAGATGGAATTATATAGTAGTACCATCTTTTATTATGTATGACTACGCAGAAATTAGATGAAACTATCCACTGTCATGACGTCGACTTCAATGGGGTCCCAAATTTGGACACCCATTCTATCAATCCCGTGCAGTTTCAAAGCTGTTTTTGAAAAGCCCATGGGTTGAGCATGGTTGGGCCATGAGAAGAACTGCGGCATTTTCGGACTTAGGAAAATCTAGAATCATTTGCCCCGATTTCACATTGGGTTTGTCCAAAAATAGGCGACATCCGGCATTTTTCATTGGGGACTATTTATTTCGATTGATAAATCATGGGCTTTTTGGGGTTCTCCGGCAACTTCAAACTTGCCTTCTCGAGGCCCCGGAGACGGACTCGACCTCCGACTGCTGGAAGGAGGTGCCGCCTGAGGCCTCCATGACAGCTGTGGGGATGCCCGAATCCATTTTGGCCCGGGAAAAGTGGTGCAGAACCAGAGGTATAATCCAATTTGTTGGGAAAAATCGGGTTGAACTAAGCCTGTAAACATGTAGAACATGTTTTTGGGGGGCGGACCCATTTTTTGTATCGCGTATATGTTGGCTAAGCTATATGACGTATGCCGGATCATGTCGGAGCAATCCCATTTGCTGGGATTTGGGTTTGTTCAGGTGGAGATCTTCCATAATTCATGGCATTTTGCATGGGAAATGAGGTTCTAAACCCAATCTTTTGACCAACACACTTGACAACCTGGGGCCCTGTGGTGAAAACTGGCAATCTCTGGGAATTTCAGCCCATCTTTCTGGATCAATTCGCGCACGTCGCAACAATTCAAGCCATTTCGTGTTTTTGAGGATTTTCCCAGAAACCGAAAGCTTCATATTTGTAGCCATGTTTCATCACCAGAATTATCACCAGAGGGTACCCACCATATCCCACCATGATCTCCTTAAAATATCCCCAATGAACCAAGCATTTCTCCAGTCCCGCTCCCTTTTCTTCGAAGGTCCTCTGTGATGCCGTGGGTGCCGTGCTGGTGGCTGATCCCCGGGGAAGATGGCCGAAGAATTGGCCTGGCAGCCAGGTGTGGAGAATCCTCTACAACTGGTGAGTTTTCCACATCCATGTTTGTTATTCTTAGTTTAAAGCAGGGTATGTAACGGTATGTATGGGTATGTGATATATGACTTATAGATATACTGATATGCTAACATATGAACCATATGCTGATTCATATTGTGATTCATATGAATATCTATCCATCTATCTATCTTAATCTTAATCTTAATCTAAATCTAAATCTAAATCTAAATCTAATCTATATAATCTAATCGAATCTATCTATCTACCTATTTATCCATACATACATACATACATACATACATACATACATACATACATATACATATACATACATACATACATACATACATACATACACATGTATACATAAATAACGATTTCGATTTATGATGTATGATATATATATATATATATGATATATATATATATTTATACACTTATTGATAGGCTGTACAACAATTGAATTGTTCCAGACCATTTCGGGGTCATGATGTAAAGTCATCCCAATTTAGGGTATATGTATCTCAAATTTTGGGTATATCCCAATTTTGGGGTATATTTTGGAAAGTCGTCTTGCAACTATTTTCCGTAACTTCCGCAAACGAAAAGAAGTCGGTAAAATCCAAGTAAAATTGAGTGATAAAATCGTGATAAATCAGTGGTCAAACTGTGTCATTACTTTTCTATGTTTTTGTTCGGTTTTATCTGATCAAATCAGTGAGATTTTCATGGAACTTGGGCCAGGTCGGTGGCGCCGCAGAGCCCAAGGTGCGGTCTTTCACATCGAACGACATCGAACTGTTGGCTTAAAGTCGGCTATCTTGCTTGATGATCTGATGGTTGAAGTGATTTTGGTTAGCTGCTAGCTGTGAAAGGTGAACTATGACATATGATGTCCTATTGAAGACTGACCTTTTTGGCACAGTATCTAATCTAAGGCCAGTCATGTTTAGGGACATCACACCACCGCAACAACAACAACACCACCACAACAACAACAACACCAACAACACCACCACCACCACCACCAACAACAACAACAACAACAACAGCAACAGCAACAACAACAGCAACAGCAACAACAACAGCAACAGCAACAACAACAACAACAACAACAACAACAACACGAGGGACCTTCACAATCAAACATCAGGTGTACACCTGCTTCGAGCTACAAGAATTAGTTTATTTTTATATTATACATATATATATATATATACAACCTCTCTTTTTGAGTACCCAATAGTGATTTTCAAGCCTCCCCTCTTTTTGTTTGTAAAGTCGCCAGTTTTGCTCGACGGTGTGGGATTTTAAGGGCGTCTCTGAGGCGCCCTTTCACTGGCACCGAGAGATCCTCTGTGCCGAAGGCCAGTGAGGGAATTTCCGAAGCAGTTGGGTGGTGATCTAATCTAAATTCATATCAGTAGGTAGATAGCAGAAAAGGTACCATGTAGATTTGGGTGTGATCTCCATATCAGCAAACTTTCTCATGAAGCAGTTGGGTAGGTTTCGTACAAGTAATGAGTTTCATTCACGAACTTCAGCCATCAGTTTCGTTTGGAAGTTTGGATGCTTTGGACGGGACAGTCACTTTAGCCAGCAGGTGATGTCGTCTTGCTTCCTGCCTGGTTGCAGTACAAGGCCAGCAAGAGCTATGATACTTGGCAGCACTAAAATTCCTACAGCTGTGGCACAGCCCGAAGAGGATCTGGGAATGTCGCAGCTCTTGTGGCAGGCATTTTTGGTACTCCCCAATTATATATTTTACTCGAACGACCCCTGTTGCGAATCCCCAGTTAATAGTTTAATAATGTTTAATAATTTTTGATTGATTCAATTCCGTTAAACAAATTAATCAATGATTTTACATACACACACCATATCAGGTAGGTAATACAGCAAAGATGGTTGGTCAATCTTGGAATCAGAAAAAGACTCAAACAATGTCAGTATACTGATATGTACTCAAAAAGTTTGGAGTCACTGATTCGGTCACCCATTGGTTGGACAGTTCACCCATAAGTATCCATTATATTCCATTATCTCCCCTGTTTTGAAACGTGTATATATATATAATAACCAATATTCCATCAATATGCCATGAATATCCCCATTCTATCCCCTTTGCATCCCCCACTCTACCATGATCCACCATCATTTTTGGCCCAATGGACCACCTTGAGGCCGTCACCGCCACCCTGCCGGGCCGACTTCCCTTGGCACGGCGCCTGCCCCGGCCACAGCTGGTTGGGGAATGGCCGCCGGCCCCGGGCGGCGCGTCGCAAGAGTTGTGAAAACGGGGCAGCACCGGGCCTGGGCTATCCATGGAGCTGAGTGGATTGAAACCATCCCTGGTTATTAAGTGAAATATAACAATTAGGTTATCAATGGATACCCACTAACCCGCTTAGGTGAAATATAACTATTTACTACTGGATGATAAATGTCCTGTAAGTATTAGTAGGATTTAATAGGGATATAGGGATGTAGCTGCTGGATATGAATGGGCTAAACCACTAACCAGGTGCCTAACTTCATACCCCTTTTTTGGCGGAGCTCTTGGCAGTTGAGCTTTCTTTGGCAGCAAAAAGTGGGATTTTAGGTTATATTTTACCATCACTCAACTGGCTAAACTTGGAAAGATTGTACCAGCCGAAATGGGGATTTTACCAGCAACACTTAGGATATCTGCAGCAAAACATGGGAACCAACATTTGGGATTCTAGCACGGGCGTCACGAGCATGTTGGCCATTAGCGTTGAATGATGATTATGTCGTGGGTGCAGAGGTCATTTGGCCCACAACCAGAAGTTGGTTGGTGTGATTTTTTCACCATCTTTGCCAGTTCAAGATCCGTCGTTCAGATCCAAATTGAGCCAAAGAAAAATTGAGCGATCGCCATTTGGCTCTGACGGATCTCAAACAAAATTGGGAAAGGACCTCAACAGAAGTGGGATTATGGTCCGAAAGAAACCGCTTTATTCATAACTATATAAAAGTGAGGGCAGATGGGATGAAACCACCATTACAACTCAAAGAACTCAACCCGGCGATTTTGGAAGGGCACACTTGGGTCACCCTGGTAGGAAGTTCCCTTCGTTCCAATGGGTTTCCGCCTTGTATCCCCACAGCCTGTAGTAGTGGGAGGCCGAGTTGCTGAAAGCTCGTGCACACCAAGCTGTCTTGGACTCTGTGGACAAGTGCGGGCAGCCGGTTGGGCGGCGGGTAGCCAGGGTGCCGTGTGGGCGTTTTCCAGGCGGTGAAGCAACAAGTGCTCTCGAACTCGACTTGCTTTTGCGGGGTTGAACCATAATGCCATATATTCTACAGGATGGTGCCCCCCAGTTATGTTTGTTGGTTTATAAACCCCATTAACATCATTAACTAGTTCGTTATATCTACCATAAACCATAGTGAAATGGATTTTGAGGTTTGAAACATTTCGAAAGCATGGTTTGCTCTGGATCTTCCCTTGAATCAATAGGTAAATCCCTTGATCCCACGGCAGTGGCGTGCCGCTGTAGGTGGATCTTGGGCAATGAGAAGGGCTCGGTGAAAGCCGTCCGCGGCCCAGGTGCTACATCCAACTCACCTGGACCATGGTGACTAGGGATTTATGATTGAGGGATATGGGGATTTAATATGATTTAAATTGATTTAATGGGATCTAGTCTAGTTGATCAAGAATCATTTCTATTTGGCGTTTTCTAACCTTTGGAAACTTTTCAACCTCAAAAATGGGAGGACGGTCCCAACTGACGAGCATATTTTTCAGTGTGACCCCGATTCATGAGGAGATCCAAGAAATTGAACCAGAGGGTGATTCTGGGGTATTAAGAAAAGTTCAGGGCATAGTACATGGTTAGCAACCCCTCGATAAGCACTATCCCATATGTAAATGGGTTGCAACTATGGTTGGCCAGGGTTGCAACTATGGTTGCTGGCATTGCTGGCCAGTCAAGACTGGTGGCATGATCCGCCAAGCAGGGCAAAAAGGTTCGTTCGAGCCGTTGGGGACACCTGATAAAGTGCCTATCCAGGATCCAAATCATCCAATCTTTAGAATGGCGACCCGTCATTTGTAGGTTTTGGTGGAACGCCCCAGGGGTCCATTGGTCGTTTTTGCAGCGGTTCTCAATGGGTTGTGGGTGGCGAGGTGAACCAGTGTTCTTCAAGTTGTCATGAGGATTTAGAGTGTGCACTTCTGAGGATTTGGAATGTTTAGTCAGTTAGTGACACTTAGCGGTTAGGTTGCTGCTTTTGCAGTTCAGAGACCAAAAGTCAAAGTGATGAACTTCGTGAATTGTGAGATCAAAAGTCACCCTAATGGAGAACAGGAATCCGATGCATTTATTGCCGAAATAACGGCACCGAACGGAAGGAATTCATTGAACTCTCCCCACATGTTATAATTAGTCAACGAGAATCACACCCATATTGTCCATATTTAGATATGATATACTCAGTGTTTTTTTGATACATTTGCCATACACTGCAATGGCAATGACTGTCTATAGTTAGTATGAACATACACTGAATGACAGGGCCCTTAGAATGCCCTTAGATATACAGCATTGAAGTGTCATATCATCTCCATCAACCCTACTTGAGAGATGATGCAAAATAACTCCAACATGTGGGAAACAACACATCTGCCAAGTCCATAGATATCCACACTGTGGTCCCTCAAAGTTATAGGTATAGCCATCCAAGGCCATCGCAATCCAATCCGGGGTACCAGTTCTTCATTTTTTCTGCGATTTTCCATCAATAAACCATCCATTTGGGGTCGGGTCACCCCCAATTTCGGGAACCCCATGACCCGCCCATCCCATCCATTGCTACCCACGGAGCATCGACTTGCTAAGGCCTTCACGGCTTGGAACAGCTTCAGCAAGCAAAGCAAGTCTTCCGAGCGCGCGCGACAGGCGACTCCCTCCGTGGATGAGAACTGGTACCCTGATGACTTAGGAAACCTATGGAAACCTCCATGTGGTTAGTAAATGGGCTTAGTTCACCCAGTCATAAATGGGATCGCCTACTGAAAAAAAGGGACTTTGAATGCTGAATTCACTCTGAAACTGGATGAAAAATCGGATTCACATGGATTAACACTGATGAAAGTGAAACTGATCATGTTCCTGATAGATGTATGGTGGATTTTGCATGTCTTTGTACTTTTTTTCTCCGGCTTCGCTTCAGATTTGGATTGAGATCTGCCTCAGGCGGTGCATGCCTCGTTGCGCCAAGCGTTGTTGGGGAAGGACAAGGTGGGGCGGGCGCTGCTTGTAGTTGGCTTCCAAGCATCATCATTGCTACGATTGTGGTTATACGGTTATACTAAAGAAATACAATACTATGACTTGGTGATACTTATTTTGTAGTACTAAGTTATATACCATGATTGTGGCGATATTTCGTTATTCGACTAGACTAAATCATAATACTTACTATTACGTATATTATATACTTAAGAAAAAGAAAACAAATGGGCTACGAAGTGGTGATTCTTGAAGTGTGATACTGTGCCCGGATGAAAACCCCCAAAATCCCAGCCCTGTATCCTCAGGCTGCCGTGGTGAATGCTTTCAAGAATTGGTTGTCGCTCACGAAGAGCCCGCTGCCTATGGCTCTGGGTGGGGCTAGGTTCCTCAACAATCCTCAACACTGGGCTATGGTTCAAGATTATGAAGCCCTATGAAGCCCTATGAAGCCCAACAGCTCAAACATGGAGGGCTGATGACTAGCCATGGGTTTGTTATGGTTTGTTGATACCCTGCCAAAATCTGCCAATCCAAATTGAGAAGCCTAAGGCGAGAAGGCAGAGCGTGACCGCGAGCAGATCCTGGCGGATCAGAAGAAGCACTGGGAGGCACGGCAGGGCGCTTCCGCGGTGGAGAGGGCGCGGTGGTTTCGGGGGTTTCGGGGGTGGAAAAATGGGGTGGTGGATTTCAGCTGATGAGTACTTGGAATGAGCTTCAACGGCATTTTCGCAGAAAAACTCGATGAAACCATGAACATCGTGAAGCTTCATTTTTTGGGTGGTAACATGTCGTAATCTGATCTCCCACGATCTCTCCATTGTTTCGTTTTTGTCTTCATCGATCGTTGATTTGATTAGACTGCCCGGTTGGGAGCTGATGGCTACCGAGAAGCGCCCCTTTGAGCTCACTCCACGGTTTTCCCGAATGATTTCAGGCCGACCAACAGAAGGACTAAATCCATCCCCAAACACAGAATGGGTAGTGGCGCGACTTTCCAAACTCAGTTCCTTGCTGCTCAGGAACCATAGTCACCCACAGTCATAACATGTCATAACCCAGTTCCAAAATGAAACCGGGACTTCCCATGGATGAACTTCTCAGCTTTATCCGAGGAAGAGACCGACCGACTGCGAAACCAATTCGACAAGGACTTCAGTGAGGGATAGGGCAAAAAAGACTGGGATACAAACACTGGTTGGTGGTTTGGAACATGACTTTTATGACTTTCCATATATTGGGCATGTCATAATCATCCCAACTGACGAACTCCATCATTTTTTAGAGGGGTGGGGCTCAACCACCAACCAGGATATCACCTGTTATAGGATGGTCGCCCAAATGCTGTAGGCACTTTCCGTCGACCCAATCGAAGGATTTGGCTCCGCCCATCGCTCACAGAGTTTTCCAGGTTTTTTTGATGTTTTTTGCCGCCTTGAAGCGAGTGTATGTTTGGCATGGTCTTTGGGAGTCAAAATTCATGGTTTATAAAGCTTATCATGTTCCCTACTCAAATATTTCAAATTGCAATATTGGGTATACCATCGCCTATACCCCCCAAGTACGCAACATTTTTTAAAAATAAGAGTACTAAGGTTATGGAGTAAAACACAATTTTTATGGGTACCTGGAGGGTCAGGCGTATATCATGTTTACATATGTTTGCCCATTTCCCAACTCGCAAAACACTCGACACTTCCACATGCCACGCAGGAGATGCGCGGCACCATGACGGAGCATGAGAAACTGAAGGCGCAGGCTCAAGCGCAGTCCCTTGGCAGGGCGTATTGGATTTGGGGATGACTGGAGTCACCAAAATTTGTTTTGCATTACGGAAATGGGATGGTTGATACAAGAAACACATATGTACAGAATCAGTGAGTCCATATGTGGGTTTTAAACGAAGCGGGCCTTGAATTCTTGACCTGCACGCATTTGGAAGTCTGAACTCTTTTTGTTTTCTACGTGGAAAGAATCAATGGGGTTGATGGTTGAACAAGTGTTACTTGGATGGACGTCGGCAACATTTCGGGTATATCTTGGGGTGATGCACAAGATGGGTTTGATTTCGCTTGCAAAACCACAGGTTGAAGGGTCGAATGGATCAACCTATAGTTGATTTCGGTTGGAAAACACCTTGGTTCATCGAATATTGGGTCACACGGATTGATCTTGGGGAAAAACCAAGGGAAACACCCCAAGATTTCCATAGATTTCCAAAGATTTCCATAGATTTCCATATTTTTCGTCATGTGCTCTGATGGCTCTGATGGCTCTAATCTCTGTTGCCCTTTCATTCTATCCCCTGCCAGCGACCCCTCAGGACCGAATTGGTTCTCAGGAGGTGGCTCAGCACCTTGGAGGATTTTTCGCTTCGACGAATCCTGCGATGAATCCAGAACTGGTTTGATGCAGTTGGGGGGTAGTCCAACAACAGATATAGGGAAATTACTTGACATTACCCTTTAAAAAAAAAAATCAAAGGTTGGGATGAGTTAACCAAAGTCAACCACTCAACTTTTTTTATTGATTGGCTGATGAGGCTAATGATCCGAAGAATAAGTAGGGATTGAACTGATTGGTTGCCCCCCCAATCAGCCTAATAATTGGTATATGATAGGATTTCAACCAAGAAAAATATTGGAGATAATGTGGCAAACCCAACGCTATAAACCATCCCTGATTATTGATTGTGAAATTGGGTTCAGTTTACTAAAGTGGGATGCGCTTTATCATCATCCCCAGTCAGGATTGGCTGGGTTTAAGCCACAGAAAATGGCTGGTCCAGCTTGTCCAGCTGGTTGCCAACTCTATGGGTACACCATGGTGTGACAGTATAACCCAGTCATGAACCTCGAGAGGTAGGGGGACACCAACCATTTCTGAATGGTTGATGTAGCCGAGGAGATCCAACATGCTTTGGTTGTGGGATTCTCTTAGCTCCCAATGACATGTTTCAACATGCAGCATCTTGACCCCAGCCAAGAATCATGGCCAGTCATTCTTTCACCAAAGAGTAAAACGAACTCATGCAAATGCAAACATCTCAGCAACATCCAGCAACTATCCTTCCTGTTTGTAAGCGCCCACAGAGATTCCAAGTCAGTCAGCGAGTCGCTCAGGGTATTCATTTCCACGGCTGGGATCAGCTAAGCCATGTGCCAAATCCCATCAGATTTGCTTGCCTTCACATAAATTGCATATTCTTGCTTGTGGCTTCATCGCGGGGATCGGGGGTTGCATTGCTCGCGTGCTCCAATGATAAAGTCCATCTGGGAACAAACAACTACTGCTTGGGAATGGGTGATCGAAATTCCAGCCCAGATCCACATTGGTGGATTTTACTGCAGAACTGTCCCAAAAAACCACAGATCCGTACAGCCCAAAACCAGGTGCAGTCTCACCAGCACCCTGTAACAGGGCTGATAGCCTGATAGCTCCAGATTCTTTTGTTTACACTTTTGTTTACAGATTTTACAGGAGTATTGCGGCAAAAGGAATGGCCAGATCTCGTGAAAATTGGAGGCTTATAGGCTTGGAAATTCTTCATTCTTGCCGCATAGTCGGGTGATTTGATCAATCCATTGAGACCTGACAGAGCTACACCGAGGCATGAACGAGTTGGACATCTCTGAGCACTTCGTGATGTGGCGCCGCTACACGGCCTTGGGCCTTGGTCCAGAGTTAAAAATCATTCCAAATGACAATTTTGATAGGGAAACTATGGGAAACTGATGACAGACTTTTTTCTGGGTCAACCTTGGGTTAGATAACTAACATGTACGAACATGTGCTAACCAGCTAGAAATTAGTTTTTTTTTTTTTTTATAGGTATAATATGGTATATGTTTTACCAAGTATAGTGGATTTGATTATACTTGATGTTCGGACAGACCCTGTTGTCATGAAGAGATCCAGCAAATGTTAGCAGTTTCCAAAAAGAAGAGAGTGATTTTGTCGGTCAAAAACTTGAGGACCCTGAAATTCATCATTTCATGGTTTGTGGTAGCAGGGAAGACCAGCTTCTTTATGAGTTTTTAGACACAGTAAATGTATAGTATATAATATATAGTATAATATATATATAATATAATATAATATAATATAATACAATATAATATAATATAATACAATATAATATAATACAATATAATATAATATAATATAATATAATAACATATAATATAATATAATATAATATAATATAATATAATATATAAATAAATAATTATAATATATTATATATAATTATAATATATATATATATATATTATAATATCTTGAGTTCCGAGTTCCTCCCAGCGTTAACATTTTGGATCCAGGGCAATTGGTCGATTTTGGCCATTGACCCCTGAACACTGACCCCCCAAAATCAAGCAAAAAATACCAAAAATCAAACATGGCAATGGAGAAAACAAACTTTGAAACATATAGATTTATGATAAACCTCCATTTAAGCCATGTGGTTTCCATTTTTTGTTCCCATCTTTGCCCAGATTTTCCCATGATTTTCCCCTCAATTCCTTGCCCATTGCCGAGGCCGCCACGAAGGATTCCAGCAGGAAGCGCAACGCGGTGAAGGACGGACGGGGTATTTTTTTTTGCCGAAAAAAGCCATGGGTTTTTCGTCACGAAAAAACTACACTATGATTACTATGAAAAAATATGGGACATGTTAATGCACTCTTAATCCACAGTCTCGCTAATTATGGTTTTTCCGATAAGCCATGGTGGGATTATGGGAAATCCTCTGTTGTTTTTTTGATGGGACATGTTTTCTTTTCCAAATCCTCTGGTATGATGTTCACAGAAATCCTCCTATTCGAGCTTCTGATACCCAAGTTAGTTATCGAGCTGACATTTCCAATGTTGACCGGAAAGAGACCATCCTCCGGCGGGTCCGGTGCCCGGGGGTGCCCGGCGGGGCCTATGGGGCCTAGTCCCCCACCAGAGTCAATTCACAAATGGGAAGAGTGGTGGAAGATTGACCATGATCATGATTTTGAAGAATCTGTTGAAATGTATGAAAATTCCCCTAATCATCATTAGAACATGTTCGCCCCAACCCGGACGTTGCTCCACACTTATAATCGTCATGACCATCATCATCATCATCATCATCATCATCATCACCACCATCATCATCACATCATCACATCGTCACATTATCACATCATGATCATCATCACATTCAAATTCGCCACCCCCTCTGAACAATATGTTGATTGGGGTAATAAAATCAACTTTATCTTCATGAGGGATCACAATTCGCCACCCGCTATGAACAATATGTTGATTGGGTTAATAACATCAACTTTATCTTCATAGCCACCTGAAGTCAGACGCGGCGCAACGTCAGGGTTGCAAGCGAACATGTTTAGAACTTGACTGGAACATGTTTTGCATCCCCTGAATCTTTCGCATCTCCATTTTCATGGAAAATTGCCAGGTCAGGGCACGGTTTAGTAATTCAACAGACAATTCGACAGGCATATATTCTTCAGCCTGAATATGTTTTTTTTTTCCTGGGTGAACGATGCATTTTGGTACTTTGTGGTACTGTGATCTTTGCTATCAATGGGAAGATGTACTAAGCAGCCAAACAGATTTTTTGTTGCAGGGATATGAATATGTCCAGTTCATGCTGACCGTAGCCTGTATCAACCACACGTCCATTGACAAGGACTTGACGTCAAATCAACCACTTGTTTGCTTGGCAAATGTCAATATCAACATTGAGACTTTGATGAATATCATCCCGGATTCCCCCATTTTTTGGGACGCACAGAATGCAGCCAGCATTTGTTGTCCCCTTTTGACCATACCTATACCTATATATATATATATCTACATATATATATATATATCTACATATATATATATATCTATATATCTATATATACAGCATATGTAAATCATCCATCAGTTCCGGGATGGACATCTATATTAATAGTGTCTGATGGGGCAAGATCAGGATCATGCCGAAATTCCATAGGCTGGTGGATGGATAATGACGGATATGTGTTTTTTGCGACAAGTGGAGGAAGATGATGGAAAAGGATATCATTCTGCTAGAAAAGGTCATCTTGATGTGAACATCTATACTTGAGTTACTCAAGTTGGTCATACCCACTGGATATCCTATGACTTCGCAGGTTGTCTAGGGGCCGCCGAAAATCCGCCCCAATGCGCAGGACGCCATGTCCCGCTTCTTGGAGGGCGAACGCAGGGGCGTGATGCACTCCACCTTCACGGGCTGGAAGACGCATGCTTCCTGGCTGAAAAAGACAACAAGGCACCGGTAAGCCTCGTTTTTGATAATCATTGGTCCCTGATTCCTGGATGATCTCACGAATCGTAAGTGGTTTGATCGCTGGGGCACCACATGAAAAACGGCGTGGGATCCTCCAGGTAGCTCCATGCGAGGTGGTTTTTTCTGGGGGATCCAGCGAAGTCAGCCGAGGTGGCGCAAGCTGCAAAGGACAATTCGCAGATCAGGAAGTGTGGAGGCTCAGCAAAGCTTAGTTTTCATGCTGGGTTTATGGGTGATTTTCGCCATAGGAGGATTTTTGAAAAATAGGGCATCAAGATGATATGGAGCGAATTGACTTTGCTATGGTGACTCCCTCATAGTGGCCCAAAACTATGTGACTTTTGACATCTTTTGACTATGAGGGAGTGGACCCCATTAAGTGGGTCAATGGGGAAAAATGGTCCTAGTTATACCCTTGGGCCATCCCGGAGGCCTGCAAACTCTGACCCCCAGGATAAATTGGGTATGTCCAAAAGATCCCAAGGTTGGTGGGGTTTCCCTTTTTCATGGACCCATGGCGGAGCAAAACAACATCACGACATCTTGAGGTTGGAGGAGCAGGTGGAAAGATTGCCGCTCATCTGCAATGAGGAACTTAGGGATGAACTGTTTATGATGGAAATATATGTAGAAGCTGATGAACAACAACTGCATTCTCAGGTAACATTGGCAAAGTGTAGAGTCAGTGATGAGACATGTTTTTCAAGCGTGGTTCAGTTTTGGGTCAAACTCTGAATGATAGGCAAAACTGTTACGATCGTTTAAGATCATTGCGATGGACCATTGGGTATCCAATCCCTGTTACACCAGGGCCCTTCCGGGGAGCTCTGTGGCCATCTCGAGACAGTTTCGGCCCATGGTTGAAACCATCGGATGTCGATTCTGCAGGGATGGTAGACCGAGCTATATCGTGGATCCAAATTGTTTTCAGGCCATTGTTCAGAGGTGGGAGGCGGTTGTGCAAGTATAGCAATCCTAAAAAGATAGATTTCAGGAAAATCCTATCCTAAAATAAGCCCTTACCCTTAATATCAAATACCCTGAATATGGGACCCAATATTTAGATTATATTTCTACCTGTTTGAGTAATTTTCGGGGATTACCATGCAATACATGGGTCTATCCCCCCCCCCCGGAGCAGCAGTTGCACAAAGGCTGCGGAAGCAGGAACAATCTGTGCAGAAGCTGGGGAGCCTGATGGAGCCTGGAAACTTCACTGGTTGAATCAAATCTGGTAAGTCCTGGAATTCCTTTTTTTAAATTAATATTTTGGTTGAAATTCGCGAGTCTCAGTGGCATGGAGACCATGGGTCACCCAGCCAGGATGGCAGCTCAGGTATGGCACTTTCCTTGCCAGCAAGTCGGGTCCTGCCATGAAGGGCTTGGTTGGGGGCCCTCAGTCGTAGCCGAATTGTCACCACCAAATAGATAAATAGGGAGCTACCAATTTAGCCCCAAGAATTACGTGGTTCACCAGGACTTGATATGATTTTGGAATACTTCGGATGACTGTTTGAGGGTAATCACTGTTGAAGCTCAAATGGGTCTGTTCATTCATGAAAGGTGAGACAGTTGGGCGATTCTTCAGACACCCTGGTAGTGTGTTTGGCAAAAAGGTGCGGGATCAACCTCTGAAAGGTACAGTAACTACTTCAAAAATCATGCCACTTCCTTTCCCACTTGCCACCGCTTGGCCTAGTAGAACGGGGCAGGGCAAAGCATATTATCGGTCCCCCAGTTCAAGTTGACCAGTCCTGGGGATCGGCAGCAGATCATCTCACCAGGATTGCTGCAGACATCACCAGATGGTGGATTCGGGAATTCCATCAGCATCAAACCAAACAAGATCAAACAAGATTGGTACCCAAAGAGGACTTTCCCAGACCTGTTGGACCAATAACGTGGCTACAAGGTTGGTGGCACGTCGTTTATAACCCCAATGAGCTACAGATATATCTACCCTTATCATCCCTTATCGAGTAGTTCTTGGAGTTGTAAACGTAGCGGACTGGGGCACCACCCATTGGTGAACCACCAATTGTGGCGAATCTCAGGTTTTCCGACGGTGGTTCGAGCTCTCTCAGGGTGAGAAGCAGCCGCTGGGATGGTAAAGCTGGCTCTTGAACCCACTGAAAGCAGTGGATGGCCCCAAAAAGCTATCCTTCATCTGTAAATATATGTTGTATGTAAGGTGGTTTGGAACATGGCTTTTATTTTTCCATATATTGGGAATAATAATTCCAACTGACTTTCATATTTTTCAGAGGGGTAGGTCAACCACCAACCAGGTAAATATGGAAGAACCATCTATACTTCTCCCAGTCTTTTGCTGCACGATTTTTTCAGATAGCCACTTCTGGCCTGAATCCTCTTGAGGCATCGACATTTCAGCCAAGACATCTGATTTGGGTGTGAGGATGGTGGATAGGGATCCTTCACACCCTGAAGCCACAAAAAACAGGGGATGAAACGTGCAGGCTTAGCAATTTACCGATCTTGAAGAGGGAAGGCTCATTTGACACTGACCGGACAATCATGGGTCCCAACTAGTCCCAACCAGCGAAATAATACGCCATGGATGACGCCTCCACTGAGGCGAGCTGAATTGGAGAGAGAACGCGAGGCGCAGCCTTGACCTGGAAAGCCTGGGTGGTGATTTGGGAGTTTTGTGTGTTTTGGGCGTTTTTTGTCAAGTCTCAAGATTCTCGAGGTGGCTTGGGATGAGAAGTTTTCACAATATGTTCTCAGACGTGGCGCGGATGCCACATGCAGAAATCACTGGAGCTTGGGAGGTGCAGTTGGAAGAGATGGCGCGAAAGCACAAGATGGAGGAGACCCGCAAGAAGGAGGCGACTTGGCGCCGCCCTACATAACAGTTGCAACACAGTTTTAATGGCAACACAGTTTTAATGCTTTGGAACACTCTGCAGAAAAGAAACATCATCATCATCATCATCATCATCATCATCATCATCATCATCATCATCATCATCAGCATCGCCAGCGCCAGCGCCAGCGCCAGCGCCAGCGCCACCACCACCAGCGCCACCACCACCACCACCAACACCGCCACC
>Ga0126342_10001533_pt1 | contig 32876 bp, 28 predicted proteins | sample Cyp1metagenome_FD_92528 | JGI IMG/M metagenome (GOLD analysis project Ga0126342, IMG submission 92528) | Coral microbial communities from Lord Howe Island, Old Settlement Bay, Australia - Cyphastrea 1 metagenome | ecosystem: Host-associated > Invertebrates > Cnidaria > Coral ...
AAACAATGATTCCAGGGAGGGAGAACAGTGAGGTCGTTATAATTTACCCAGATTAATATCAATTTCACCATTAATCATTACTACTAACATTAATAGATAATCATGATGATTAATGATGGGATATACATTAATCATCCATTATTCTGGGTAAATTATAATAATTCACGAACCTGAATGGTTCGGCCATTTGGGGATGATTTTCCTTATAAAAACAATGATTCCAGTGAGGGAGAACAGTGAGGTCGTTATAATTTACCCAGATTAATATCAATTTCACCATTAATCATTACTACTAACATTAATAGATAATCATGATGATTAATGATGGGATATACATTATAATCATTCATTATTAATTAAACATTAACCATTATAATGACCATGGTGTTTGTCATCATGGATGGTCTGCTCCACGCCTGAGCAGCTCCTCCGGCAGCCCGGAAAGACTCCGCGGCGTAAACGGCGCCTCCGCGGGCGCCGAGATCACCAGCGAGTGACGGGGGCCTCGGCACACGCGGCGCACGCGGCACACGCGTAACGGATGGAGAAGATCTATGAGACATCTGAATCTTTACATGAAAATCCAACATGTTAAACTAAATAAACCAAACTAGCTATATTGTAAATATATATATATATATACAATTGTTATCATTTATATTTGTTTATTACATACATACATAATTATGTGAATTATGTGGATTTCAGCGGAAAAATGATGGGCTGGGGACCATGGACATGTGGAAAACACATGTGAAGAATCTAATTGTTTTTTAAAAAACCTTGGATTGTGATTTGATGGCTAAGTCACTTTAAGTGGCATCTAAGCCCTCCACTCAACCCATAACAACAGATAGATTGCCAGAAAAATGTCGCTGCTGTTGCCCATTGTGGCACTAAGAGGGTCAAGGTACGTGTGCAAACACATGCCAAACTAGTACTGTAACCTTTAGCGGTTGGCTGCCTCTTACAACAACATGGCATATACATATATATAATCATAAATGAATTTTGCACACAACAAAGGTACGAGTCAAAAAAGGGTCACCACGTTGTTGCACAACAATTGTACCCTAGGGTAAATTAACATGCATGAAACTCATTGAGTTTCTCAGCATTTGTAGATCATTTTTCAAAGGGAACCATGGGTTTTCCACATCTGAGTTTACCCGAGTTTACCCTAGGGTTGTCGGTTTCATGTTTTGCTGTTCACCATTTTGACACCGTCTCGGCGATCAGCCGCCATAGCCGCCTAACTTGGCCGAGCTGCCAATGGTTGTCCTTCGACAGCGCAACCTGCTGCGCATCCTGAATCCTGTCAGGCGTGCAGTATCTCAATGCCACATTGCAGGTTTGCCATTGCTTTCTATACCCATTTTAATTCCGAGAACAAAGTAATTACCAACCGTTAGAAAATATACCAAATGATATAACATGATATGAATTATGGTTATGAGACTTGAATGAAAACATATATTATATTTCTAAAATATACACATACAATGTATATATATATATACACACACGTACATGAGTCTTTGAGGCAACCAAATATGACTGGTGCTTTAAACATCATTTGCATAATCTTCTAAGCCTGGTAACTTGCAGCCAGTGATCGGACTCGGTCATCAAGAAAAAATGCATACGTGGATGCCAGAAATGTGTTTTGGATGCATCTATCCAAGTCAAAATGAATATAACATGATGTAAATGATGTAACATTCTATACTGGGGGTTTCTCAGGGTTCTCAATGAGCTTACCTCCATTTACCTCCTGCATTTGTTTGCTTCAAAACGGGCGGGCTGCGGCTATGCATCAGCACTAAAGAAAAAACGCCAAACCATGCTTTCCGTCGCCATTGGACAAACCCTGCCTTAAACGATCTTAAGTCGGCAAAGTCTCATCTTTGTTTCTGTCGTGTTCACATGTTTGATGAGTTCACCCTGCCTCGTTGTGTGACGCTCATTTGATGATGGCCTTTTAAACGATGTGTGAATCTCTGGCTGTGATATTTGACCCATGACCAAAATGGTCACAGTGATACCTGCATGATTCCCCGTGACTTGTTTTTGTTTTCCTCCTTTTGGTGCTATATCCCTGAATATGAACATTTATCATAATGATGGCTGACTCATCCACCACAGCGGTGCCAGTACTAGCTCACAGTTGGTCTGAACATGAGAGATATCAAAGAAATGGCAGTATGCAAAAAATGATGGTTATATAAGTGCTACATATAACTTACAACTATTGGACTTTATGGGATTTTTTGGGCAAACCCATATCCTCCAATTGATGATGCCCAACCATACCGACCATACCTAACCAACAAATGTTGACACCCGCATTGGTTAATTATTGGCTAACCATGTTTAGCTGTTTAACCCTCCAAAAGGGAACAAAACAGGTAACACTCTACGTACCAAGCTCGCTTAATTGTGGGTTAAATCCCCCGTGCGATGCCCAAACAGGCCGCATCTTCACCATGCCCTGCAGGGCGCCCCTGAAAACCCACAGGACCTGCTTCAGCACACTCGTCTCAGGATGACGACTTCACATGTAGCGACGAAGCTGCGGCCACACTGAAGGTTGTAACCAACCAAATGGAATACATTGGAAAATCTATGACTTGTCAATCACTGGGATGTAAACAGCATGAAGACCTTGAATTCTACCAGCCATTATGAGTTGATCATGTTGATCCGATATTTTTTTCTGCAGCCCAAATCGATCGTATTTTCATATGAGGGCCACCCTTTCCTGTGCATACAGTGAGCCCAAGACGGCAAGGAGACGGACCAAAATGAGGGCCCAACGGACCTACGAAGGTTCCTTATTCGCAGTGTGGTCAACCAAACAATAAACGACCGAAATCAGGGATAGTTTTGTCATTTAGGCTCATCAAAAGGATCCTGGTTGGTGGTTGGGCCACCCATCCAACTACGCTTGTCGTACCCATCATTCTTACAAAAGAAATACAAAAGAATACAAAAGAAACCATGATGATTGCAACCACCAATCATCCAATGTGCAAACGTCCGCAAATCACCAAGTCGTTTTTGCAGGTACGCACTAGCAGTACCTTGGAAATCTTTGGATTTAAGGTATTTTAAGATTTTTAAGGTTACAATCTTGCCAGAACCACAATCATGAGAACCATCGTCACACTTGGATGCCAGCTACCAGGTCTTTCTTCAAAAGTACACGTGTCCCCTGGCCCTTCCCGGCGCGCCATCCGCGCGGTACCGGTAATTGTCACTGCCATTGCAGCGACGAAAAACAAAAAGAGCCGGCACGGTCGCCAAGTCCACCGCCGATTTGTCTATTTCAAATCCCATTAAACTTCGTTTTAAAAGCTAACTAAAATATGGCCAACAATTGGATTTCGAAGCTGCCCACTGTCCACTAATATTAAATTAAAAGCCTTAGTTATAAAGATCGACTCTGAAGGATGGACCCTAATACAAAACGCCCCGGTGTTGACGATAGTTGTTATATATATATAATTATATATTATAGGGGGTGAAACCCTCAAATGGGACCTTCATTTTTAAATTGTTTTTTTTGAGGGGATCAATTCAACATCAAATTGGCCAAATTCAAAATTCCTAAGAAAAAATCAGAATGGAGTACGTTTAGTAGTAGAAGGGGGCTATTACACAATATATATATATAATTATATATATATATATTGATACTATGTCTTATGCAGTTATGCAATTTATATCATGTGTTGCCTTTCTTCAATCTGTTGTGACCATCCTTTTATAGCAAGACAACCGATTTTCAACACTGGGACTTGACCGCTGCACCAATCTTTGTGGGATGCCGGGCACCTGTGCATATTGCAACGCCACACCACATTGAATTAATTTCAAATTAGGCCTGCACGCAAAACGGATGGCGCAGCAGAATCGAGGTGAAACCTGTTGAAACCTGTTTGACTTCACTTCATTCTTCGAATGACTCATGGGTAATCAATAGGTTTGGAAACAATTTCACATCATTTCCAAACTGTTTCATGTCACTTCATTTATCCAATAGTTCCAGCTGCGCACCTTCCATTGTCAAACCGAAAACAATTCGAGGCCACAGGCCAAGGGCTGGAACGTGTCCAGCACAAAAATCGACAATGAGCAGCTCCGTGCAGGTATGACGCACGCCCACATCAATACAACTCAATACATCATTGCACACACACATATATATATATATAGACATTTATTTACATATATGTGCTATCTATCTATATAATACATATATATATATATGCAAATGTTTATTTTATATACTGTATATGCATCTATCATTATACCTATAGATGACCATTCTTGGAATCAGTTCAACATGTCGTGCCTGCTAATTTCAGCAGCTGTTCAATTCTTGGGAAAATGATGGCAAGGTTCGTTATATAAGTTATAACACATTTTAACTAGGCCTAACACATCCCAACACATATCTGGTTGGTGATTTCAACCCCTCTGAAAAAATATTAGTCAGTTGGGATGATTATTGCCAATATATGGAAAAATAAAAAATGTTCCAAACCACGAACCAGAACGGAATTTTGGGGAATGAACAATTTTGGGCATTGATCACCTCAACCATCCTCAACCAATCATCATGAGGAGCTCTTCATGTCGTCATACCCGTGATCAAATAGAAACGGCTTGACTCAACGTCGTTGGCGGTGAACAATCAGGCAAGGGCGAATGCTTGGTATCAGTTTGTGGGAAACAACTTGCCTTCCAGGTAAGCAAGCATGGAATGGAAGGCAGAAAAAAAAACTTATTGAATGTTAAATCTGCTTAGGATGTATCAAACTGTTGAAACTGCATATGTTCCATTGCCAGAGCTTTTAAGCTATTGAGATTACCCTTTATGGCATCTTTGAGGACATAATACAAAATGAAACTGATGGGAACACATATGACGGACTATAGTGGACTGGGATAGTACCTGACAATAATGGATCACGCTAGGTAGAACTTTTTGGAAAACTCTTCAAAAAATAAAACGCAGCAGCACAAGCTAACAGCATGATGCATGCTCATTGCCAAAAACTCAAGTGGTTCCCCGGCTTACCCCGCAAAGAACTCTTTTACTAAGCCCTATCCAATCTATTGATTTTCATCTAGCCAAAAACATCACCCAAGACCCTTCTCAACAAGGCGGCTCACCCGTGGCCCCGTGCCTCAGACTCCTCAGAGGGCTTCGCTGCCAGCGGTGCCATCGGGGGCTCGGGCTCGCTGACGCCGGCGCTGGAACAGCAAACCCAGGCGTTCGAGGTAAGCTTCCGCTCCTGGCATCCCATGGTATGCCATGGTATCCCAGTAACGCCAGTATGTGAAACAGTTGGGAAAATCGAAAAGTTGCAGCAAGTCCCAGAAAAACGCAGAATTTGAGGTAAATCCTCATAAACTGGCGGTAACATTTATCATTTATCGTATATCATGCAATATGATGAACTTATTCGCATCTTTAGGTGTGTTTTCTATCTTCTTGGGGGTTACCATAATGATGCCAGTCTTATAAATCTGCTTGTTAATGAGACATACCCGGTATATGCATGGGTTGCATCATGTTGGGTTTGCTGCGCAGGTTTGCCCACAGTTCGCAATCGTTTGTCAGAGATCCATGAGAATGGAAGTATGTGCCTTTGTATCTGCAGCCGTTCGTAGGACTTCAGAGTCTTCATTTCTTCAAGCATATTATATTATGATTTAATTAGTTTCAATTTGGATTTCCATAGTTCAACAAAATGCTTCGTGAAAATACTTTTTTTTCCGCCAGATTTGGCGGAAACAAATGTTGTTGCATTTAAATGAGAACAAAGTGCACGTCGCACTGAAAAGCAGAACAACATTAAATCATGAAACATGCAAGTTGTGAAAATTATCGGGCTACTAACTGAATGCAATTTCAAGTCTTTTCATGGGAAAGCACTATCAGTTTCAAGGTTATAAAAGACCGGCCTCCACTTGCCTGCCACACATGTAACCGATGTAACCGATGTAACCGACCTCAAATTCCATCAAGTCACACTGGCTACTTGTCTTACAGGCAACTGATCAACTGGAAGAATTCTTTTTCACCCCATGTCAATCCTTACAGCTAATGTAGAGACCAAACACCGTGGGTTTTTCATATCACCCATGTGGGCGTCATAGCCAGCACCTTGAGCAACCCGGGTTAAAAATCAAAACAGTGAAACATCCTATATTGAAATAATGGGTATGATACATTTATATATACATACGCATATACATAAACATATATATACATAAACATATACATATATATATATATATATACAATATACATCTACGGGCCCTCTAGTAATCGAACGTGGCTAGCCGGACACCCAGAACTACATGGAGCTTTGTAAATGGGAACACCGAAGTAAAATCAAGGGATTTTCCAGCAAGCCAAATTTGATGACACCAGAGGCTATATCTCCATATTTCTACTATTAGTGCATTTACTATCTTTATATCCCATGAATATCCCTAGTAATCATGCTTGCTTAAAGCCCATGAAAAACAACCGGAAAACCGTCATGGGATGCCATAAATCTCACTTCCAGCGGGTCCGGGTCCTCGGATCGCGAGGTCACCAATGGCGTCAAGGAGGGCCACAGCTCCTTGATGCAGTGGACGTTGGCGAGAATGCCATCGTCCTCGACCTTCCTTAGAGGTGACACGTGGTGAGAAGCACCCAGAAGTAAAGGACTTGATGGGAATTACTGGAAAATACGGGATAAAAAAATGTGGTTTGATGGGATTTAATTGTAATCTTCAATAGTGATTTAATGGATTTTAATAGAATTTACTGGACGTTAGTTTGATTTGAAGTTGATTTAATATGATCTACTGGGATTTGACAGTGGCTCAATGGGACTCAATAGAGATTCAGTAGCGATCTATAAAATTGGATTTAAATGTAATTACTGGGATTTACTGGGGGTTATGTTTGTTTTTTTATATAATGGTGATTTAATGAAATCTAATTGTCATTTAATAATGATTTCATTGGATTTAGTGGATTTCCTGGAATTTTCTGAGAACTAATTGGGTTTGATGGAGGTTTAAGGGTATCTAATTGTGATTGAATGGGATTGAATTGTGGTTTACTGGTTTCATGGGGCCTAGGGGGGATTTAATGGTGATTTAATCGGGATTTAGGGTGGTATATAACCAACCATATTTGAGTTTGTCTGCACATGGGGGATTGGCTCCAAACATTGCAATTTCTTGGCAGGGAAAATTACCTTCACCATCGAGTTTTGAGGGTGTGTTGTTTTCAAACAAAGCCTGCAGCCAACAAGGTCCAAATAATCATTGCTTCCTTACAAGTTCCGGGAACCCCGAAACAGGTGCAAACCATACACCAATTATATCCAAATATTACCTCACGGATTCTCGGGAAAAATAAACTCAGCTACGAGAATCCCGTGGCCGAACCTATCAACCTTTCCTCCCTGACCACTTGGATGAGCATCATACCACAGGACCATCATGATCACCCCATCCTCGAATCAATCATACTCAATCTACATATGGTTCCTATTTTTTTTGCTTGGACGGCCGTTTATGCTCTGAGGCACGGTCCTGTGAGCTTTGAGTCTTACTCGCGGACCAGCGGGGAATCGAACCACCACCGGTATAGTCTGTCAGCGACGTCAAGAACGCCGCGATACCAACTAAGCCACGAGGACGACTACTCAATCTACATATGGTTCCTAAAATATAGGTACCCCCAAATCATTCAATTCATGAATGACCATGACTTAGTGCCTTGAAACCCACAAAACAAGTGACGACGGGATCCCGTCAAGGCCCAGGCTCCCCCAGGAGTTCTTTGTCACGTTGGCTTCGGCCTCCGCACGCCACTTCTCCGGATCGCTGGGATCAAGGGCACCATCCACGAAATCCACGCAGCTCTTCTCGAACTCCGCGATGAACCTCCGGTCACGCGACTCGTCCGACGAGGACTAGTCTGACTGGCGACCGGTCACATCCAGGTTGCAATCTGTGTTTTTTGAAAGTGTTAATCACTAGCAAACGATGGAGGAATTTGAAGTCACAGTGTTTGCGCTTAGAGTATTCTATGAAGTGGCAAAGGAATGACCAGTAATTTCGACATCCCGGAGACCCCCCAGCGGCTTTGTCCTTGGCAAAAAAGGTTCTGAGATGCGCGTCCCTATAACTTGTTATTTCGGATGAACCGTAATTATGACTGATTAGTGACTAACGTGTTAGCCACGTATTCTTTAATAAAAAACTAAACTAAGATTGAATTAATTTGACGTGATAACCGTTAACCACTCACTCTCACTGAGATGCACATTTATCATCATTTATCATCGTTTATCACCCGGGAAAGCGGTTTCGCAGCCGGCCGAGGTCCACACACGGGCTTGGGGCCAATACTCTTCTCATAGCACACGTGACCTGAAGGGATGTCAAGGGATGTCAAGGTATTTTACTGCTGGGTTTCTTCTTCAGCACCTCACCAATGTAGTGACCAATGTATCTTCAGTCTGTGCGGTCCCGCCTGCAAAGAAGAATGCCTACGAAGGAAAACCACATACAGGCAAAACTGTTGAATTACCCTCTGGTAAACTAACATAACTATTGAAAATGACCATTTATCGTTGATTTAACCATTAAAAATTGTGATTTTACAAAGCTATGTAAGTTTACCAAAAAGGGTACTGTATTCCAAACCTTCTTTTGTTGCGTGTATCCCCAACACACACCAGGTGCTTCCATATAATTTCAGGCAAACATGGGCAATTCATCCGAAAACATCACATCATATACCGGAAACAGTATTAAGATGTTAAGAACAATGTAAGGCATTAAATCGCATTAAATCATCATCAATGTTAGTGGTAATCACCATTTTCCCTATTACTTCATGGCGGATACAGGGATTCAAACCTGAGAAAACACCTGGGCAAATCCTGGGCAAAACCACCATCATGGCTGCGATGAAAAAACCATCCCCAAATGGTGGGTTTATTTTTGGGTTAACCACATTACATATGTATATACTATGGATATAAGATATTATATAATTTATATAGTAATATTCGATGTTAGATATTAATAGACGCACTCTCTCTCTCTATATATATATACATACATTTATATATGAATACAGATATAAATATAGATACTAATAAATATATAAATGATATATATATATATATATATATGTATATTACAGTAACGTATATATATATATAATATGATTCACCCAGATATTCCAGCACAGCTTGTCGCGGCACCAAGTTACCCCAGAAGCGCTGATCCATGAGCAACGGCCCGGTGACGCACGTGGGCTTTCCTGTCGTTGACATAACTTTGATGTGGGAAATTTATGGAACATCTATGAAAATCATGGGGAATCTGGGAATCCAGGGCATCTATGGCGAATCTATGTGGAATTTGTAGAGACCTGTAGAGAATAGAATCTATAGGGTTAATCCACCATTATTCGCAATCTCCAGTAAATCGATGCAAATCCCAAATAAGAGATTGACACACCTCTAGGAGTCATCATCTCAGAATCTCAGAATCCAGGGACAGGATGCGTGAAACACCATGAAACACCAAGGGAGAATCAACCAGCAATACCCTATTCTTGAGATTTCTGACCACTGAACATTGGGGGCCACCCAGGAGATGGCTCGCCTGTGCGCAGGGCTTCCACAGTAGTGCCCAATCCCCCATGGACGATAAAGCAATCCATCAACGGGAAGAGAATGCCAAAATCCACCTTGGAAGCGTGGCCGCTTCCAAAAAGATGGATCAAGTGGAGACCCAAAGCTACTAATGCTAGTAGTTGAAGGTTAGACTTGAGATAGTGGATCTTTGATTATTTTTGGTGATCACATGTGATCACACTTCAAGCAGGTGGTTTCTCAAGATCTATAAAAGCCACATAGAAGCATCAACCCACAGCTGTGTTGCTCAGTTGATCTTGGCGACTCCCAGGATCATTCTCCATTCCACTTCCCAACGTCTCAGCATGTCAAGCCAAGCATATCTCAGGGATCCATAGAGGAAGACAATTTGTTCATACATGGCTGGTAGATAATTCAATGGTTTGGTTTAAGGGAAAATTTACAGGTTAGGACAATCTATGGTTTCCTCTAGATTTTCCCTTAAACCAATCCATTGAATATATAATGATTAGACCCTCTGGTAATTTAACATAGCTACCAAAAATGCTCCATTTATAGTGGATTTACCCATTGAAAATGGAGATTTTCCATAGTTATGTTAGTTTATCAGCCGGTAGTTGGTTGTTGATCTTTCTGTTCTGATCAGGGAGATCAAAGGGATCAAAGGGCTGCCGCAAGAGCGCTGCGGCTCTATGTGATTAATTAATTGGGGCAACTAACGGCAACTAACAGTAACTAACTACTGCAACCAAATATCAACCAAAAGTCCCTTGCTGCAACTGCCAATTTCGTTTCAACAACTTATAACACGATCATGAAAGCTATATATGGATTTGTCCATCCCTGCTATTGCGGTTCATCCCTGGCCTTTAGTGCTGCAAAGAGTCCGCTTTGGCTTCACAGAAGGTCCCCGCATCTTTGCACTTCTGAGCTTCGCCTTCCAAATCAATCGGCCTGGGTACTGCAGCGGCGCAAGATGGTTCGGAATGGTTCATGGGAGTATTCGAAGAGTAACAGCTTCTGAGCTGTTCTCACATCGTCTGAAGGTGGCGGAGTTCCGATTTCACCCGACTTCCAAATGTCTGGGAAAACTTCCAGGTCTTCAGCTGGAAAAGCTCTGAGCCTCTCAGTCGATTTGTGGCCTTATCTTTCAACATCTTTCCACACAAGGCCATGACATCCAAAAACCGTTTTAGACATCCAGCGGGCTACAAGCGGCTCGACACGCAAAGCAGGGGTAGGACAGGTTGGAAGTGGCAGCACCAATCCGCCCATGCAAACACACAACTAAGCTCGACTAAGCTTAGTTGTAATCATGTGGCTGGCAAAGTCTTAAAATTGGCTCATTGACTCCTTGGCCACCCATAGCACTTGATACCGGGTTAGTAAACAAAGCGCCAAGTTGCAAAACCTTACTCCTCACTGCTGCCAAGTCACCCCTGCTCAATCCGCCCAACGTACACGACGCGCACGTGGAACTTGCTTTCCTGGGGGCCAAATGGTGAAGCAGAAATGGGCCATGGCGGCCCCCACACCCGGCCTTGATCAACTTGAGGACAATGCCTGCAGCTTGAACCGCTGGGTATGATTGCTTCGTTGGGAACTGGGTGAGCCATTCTTGAGTGTATTGCATGGGATGGCACCAGCACCGCATTCACCAGCTGCTGTGCTTTGAGACACCAGTTACAGGTACTGTGCTCAAACTCATTCAAACTCCACTGAAGTTGAGATCAAGGGGAGTGCGTCAGCAACATCAACATCCGGAATTAGTACTGCCCCTATAGTCTCTCAAATTTGGCATCATCAATTTAGGCGGACATTGCTTTTTGTATCACCACGATATGATCGCCCACCGCAGCGCTGCGCTGTGGAAACACTGAACAGACTGGGTCCCCCACGAAGCAAAGTTCGTCGCGGCACTGGCATGCTACTGAAGGTAATCAAACACAGTGGAGCATCGTCACGCCTGCAGGGTCAAGGGAGATCCATGGGGGGGCATCTGGTTCTTTTCTCAATCAAATGATGATAAACCATGGGTCTAATTAAGCCGGCTTTCTATTTTCAAACAAACCCGAATGATTGAAATGCATAAAACAGTAACATACAGGCAAGTGGCTAAACATGTCAGCTGGCAGTCATTGTCCCAAAGAAGACCAAAGAACATCAATACGTGAACATCAAAAGCAATATGACATCACCAGCCTGACAATGATTCAATGATAAGTTTTCTTTTCTGGGCGCTCTGGGAGCCTTTCGAGTTCAAACCTGAGGAAATCAAAACCCAAAGAAACCGTGATAGCGAAGGTTGTTTTCCTGTTCGCAGGCGCAGGTTCTCTAAACCGAACCGGCTGCTTCAAGATTTGCTGGGTTTCTCTCAGCATAGCCAATCGAGCATAAATAAATATAAATATATATATATATTACTTAGCGAAAAAATACATCCCGTTCAAAGACTCATGAACACAACTGTAAACAAAAAATGCTACAAGAAACATCCCAAATCGTAGGTTTCTTGTAGTGGTTCCCACTATATTCATTACCCCACCACTTATAATTTGATTGGTCCCAACATGTTCCAACACCATTTCAGGTCAAGCTCCAAGTTCTAGCTCATATACAATGATCCCCGCAAGGAACAACCTGATGTCAGTAAAGTCAACTGCTATTGGGGATTTTCCACTAACGTCAGCTCTTGTATCCAGTACTGTATCCAGTATGTCATGTCGCATGCCTCAAAAATTCTGCCCACTGTGGCTATCCCAAATTCCCAGCTTCTCGCGCCGCAATTTGGCGGCCTGGCATCGTCAATGAAACATCCGACCGTCTCGCCCAAGTCTTGCCTTGGATATCTTGGATCGCAAGGCACTTGAAAAACGAAGAACTCAGGCAATCTGTAATCTGGATGGTGAGTAAGAGGAAATCCAATTGGAGGCATCTCTATCACTATATATATATATACATATATACAGATTATAAAAAATAATATATATATATGTACATATACATATATATAATATGTATAATCTATAATATAATATTTAAATATATATATATATATAAGAATTATTACTTTATATTTATAAGTATATAGCCTATCCAAGGTTGATGTAATGTCTGTGCGGGTCTATGCAAGATCTATGTAAGGGCATCACGTCGATCTGGGTACCTAAATGGGCCATCACTGCCAGAGTTGATTGCCAAAGAGCCGTGAAAGTGGGAAAATTGGGGACATTCCATCGCAAATATATATAACCCAATTGGACCTCTAAGAAATCCTCCATCTATAATTATATTTGATCAATGCAGCTGCACGTTTTGCTGGAAGATCTGCCGAGCATTCAATTGGGCAGTCAAGTGCCTTCTCAGGATAGAAATATATATATATATATACATATTTAGAACGTGAACACTCCCTATTTGGCCCGTGCTTGTTGAAGTGTTCAGCCTTTTCAACACTACTTACTGCACACTGCACAAGAAGACCTGCCATCTCCATACATCTATACCTCAGGTTCTTTTTCAGGTTTGTCATTGTTCATTTTCTGTGCATCTTGGTGCCTCTTCGATGCACAAAGATGTATCCCACAAGCTGTTTGCATTTATTTGTCTGTCAATCTGACTGTCGTGCTTGACCATTGAGCCTTGCCTTTCGTGTGGCTAAGGCTCAACTGATTCTGGGTCCTCTGTAGATTTGAAATCAATAACTGCGGGCGGGATGATATGAGGATTCGCCGTAAGAACCAACTATCTAGTGGGGGTGTCTGCAAAACAAATTCCATCCACTGATTAATCATAATTTTCATCTGCTAATTAAACACAACTATGGAACAATGGCCCATTTCTAGATCTTTTACCTGTTAGACAGTGTTGAAGAGTGTTATTGAACATGTGAAAGATTGTTATTTGACATAGTTATGAAGCATGCTAAATTACCAGAGGCTAAGTGGGGGGTGCTAAGATACCTTTTTGGTATGGTCGGTCGCACACTGCGATCAAGAGTCCTTGCTCCTGCGCTGGCTGCACTGGCCTGAAATGCTAAGGCTGGGAACAGCGTGGCACCTGTACTACCATGGAACAATATTGATCTCGACCCATCCACCAAAATGAACTAGAGGAGGAAATATCTTCATCTTCTCAGGGCAAAGGCCCGTTTTCCGAAAGTGAGCAGCTGGGTCTAGGTGATGATATCTGTTGGGTATGCACCAACTTCGTCAAGGAGCCATTCGACACTTTTATCTCTTTGGGAAGGGTGCGAGTGGGACATGTTTGGTGAGATCATCTTAAGAAATGTCAGGCTTCGCACCTTCTTTCGCAAGAAAATAAATTCCGTCTGAACGATGTTCTCTGACCAGTCCTGGCAGCACCAGGCTAGGTCAGAGCAAAAGAACCTTTTTGAAGTCAGAAATGCCATACGTACTTATCTCTCTCTCTCTATATATATATACGCATATACATATATCATAGATTGTGGATGATGATGGTTAGTGGATGTTAAACAGTTGGGTGTTGGTGGAATCATCACCCACACCTACCTGGATTACCTCCTTAAGAGCTCTTCGGAAGTGGATATGCGGGGTGCTTTTTTTCACAGGTTGATCACCAATCTTAGACCACCCAAAAAAAATGGTCACAGTAGCCCCTTCTAGTCACAAAACACTGTAAATACCAATATGTTTGTTTTTTTTTGTAGTACCCTCTGGTTATTTAACATTTATAGATGGTTTACCTATTAAAAATGGTGATTTTCCATGGCTATGTTAAATAACCAGATGGTATAGAATCACTCCCCAGTGAATAACATTCCAGGACATCGGGAGACACTGTTGCGACACTGGATGAGGACACGAACGTCAAATCAAACTCAGTGAATGCGCGACCCAGGGGCGGTAGTCTGGTTGCATCATGTCACGCAATGTGTATATTTATATATATATACATATAATATATATATATATATATAAATTATATATATATGCGTACTAACGTACTATATAATATACACTTGCTTCAGATGGTGCCAAAACCATCAACATACCCCCCAAAGATTTCCTGGTGGGTGAACCAACCGTATCTTATGTGGATGCGGGATGATGCGGGTCGTCCTGCGGTCGCTGAAAAGTTCCTTCCGGCATTGGAATGATGATGGGAACCTTCGCTTCATTCAGCGCCTGCCAGGCTTCAAGTGGGAGCTTACCAAAAGGCCCCAATTGATAAATACTGATGATGATACCGATACCCATCTTCACGACAAGAAAAAGCGAAACCTCTACATTCCATACAGTTCGACCTTGTGAGTCTGGACTTGGAGGTGTTCTTTGGGGAGATTTAGGGTAGGGCATCCCGTCCTGGTTGGAGAACCTATTGGCAAGTGACGACTCAGGTGACCCGGTGAACCGACGGCAACAGTGACCCCGATTGATGCACAATTTGATGCTTATGGATGAGGTATAAGGAACCCCGCCCAAGTGCAAATCTCAAAAGGATTGCCAAGTGTTTGTGTTTGGGTTTTGGCGGCTTCCATTGTCACTTTTTGGGAAAGTCAACCATTGGGCAATCACCAAAAAGTACAATATCAAAAAGTGACGTTTGGCAAAGCACCCCCAATGCATGGCAAACGATGGCAAACGTACATTACCTGCAGAACGACTCAATTCTCGACTACGCATCCACATAACTGTACTTATAATAGGTGCACAGCAGGTAATGCACCGATGTTTATAAGATGATATATTATTATTTTGTTTGATCCAAGAGTGCAAGAGACACCTAAAATCAAACCAAAAGACCGCTAGCCCGTACAAGGCAATTCCAAGATGCTTTGCAGAGAACCGCATTTGTCCTGGCCTATGATGATTGATATGTTGGCACCCATGATTCATAGTGACCGGAGGTAATTCACCATTCCCTAACCAATTCAGTGGGACATTCAAAAGTTTTCCATGGTTTTTTCAAGGGTTTTCCTAGGATTTTTGCTGAGTTCCCAACCGCTTGACTACCCTCCGGTAAACTAACATAATTAGCTATGGACAATCACAATGTTTAAGAGGTAAATCGACGAACAAAATGGCAATGTGTAATAGCTATGTAACAAATAACCAGAGGGTAACTGTTACTGGTACCGACTAGCCGTTGCCGCAACGGGAGCCCGTTGCGGCCCGCTGGGCCTGCCAAGTGTTTGCCACCGGCTCCAGGTCGAAGAGTTTTCGCAGGTGGTTCAGATTCCTCAGATCCGAGCGAGTGAGTGGTCGATGAGTGGAACTTTAACTTATACACAGACATATATATATATATATATTATAAACAAAATAACAATAATAACTAACAATAATAAAAACAATAATGCTTATTATTATTATTATATCAATCATAATTAATAATAATAATATCAATAATAATAATAAAAATATAGAGACAATAATAATGCACATGGATATAGATACTGTAGATTGACTGTAGATTGACTGTAGGTTGACTGTAGATTGACTGTAGGTTGACTGTAGAGTGAATGTAGGTATTGCGGATACTGTATATTTATGTATATGGATATATATATATATATATATCATTTACATGCTATATGTATAAATACGTGTATATATATATATATATTATTTTTTTCATTATATAATATTGTAATTAGGTGGCTATATATTTAATCAGTATGCATGAATCTGCATATTTTGAACGCCAACGCGCCGGACAAGTAGACATACATGATCATACATGTCTTCGTACCGGACAACGTAGGCTTGGAAGGTGATTTGTTGTATCGTGCATTGTTGAAGGGTTTCTCGGCTTGAGGAAGCTCATTTTGGTACTGAGGCGTGAGCTTTTAACTCAATTTAACTTCACATCTCTGGGGCCAAGGCCAGACCTCTACCCCAATTTCTTATGCACTATTTCAATGTTTCATAATGTTTCCCTACACCTCAGATATGTTCCTGCAAAGTTCATGGAACAGTGGCTCCAATCCTGTCCGCTCGTCCAAGTGGCATGGATGCGAAGGGATTCTTCTCAGCCAGGTCCTCTGCAATGTGACATGGATATTCCAATATATTCCAATATTTCAATATATAACATATTCCAATATGTTTCCCATAATTTCCACTATGTTCCAACGGTCCAACTTGTGGAGCACCTAACAAGACCCATATTCCAATTTGGTGGTTAAATTCATGGGAGATATTGGGAGAATTAATGAACAAGTCATCAGGGTCCGAACACATTTCGGCAGCAGCAATGTGGATGCCTGATGTGTGTTAGCCAGTCACTGCGCCAAACATCCTCCAACCGATTTATTCAATGCGACCTCAAACATGTTCGAAACCAAGATGTTGCGGGAGGAGGTGACACAATCAAGTAGGCCGAAATCAAACATCGCCAAAACAGAAAGTATGAAAACAACGGGTATGAGAACAATGGGTACTAGCGGGGAAAAAAAACATCAACGATGAAACAAAACACCCAAATCTATTCCAAATCCATCCAACATCCATGGTTCAGTGGAGTACTTCTGGAAGTTCTCCCGACCTTTCCACAGTTGCAGTGTTGAGTACAGCAAAGCGCTTCGAAGATCAGTCCACTCTGGGTCTGTCCCTCCTAGAACTCAAATGTGGCAATAGAAAAGCCTCCATATTTATGGATAATATTCGATAATGTGCGTATTCAAACTTCCATTTGCATTGAAAAGAAGAAACACCATATTTTTTCCCATGGTTCTCCCATAGTTTTGCCATATTTTCCCATGGATTTTCCCATGGGATCTTGACTTTTCACGTCAACACCGGAGGACGGTGTGGACGGTGTCCTTGAGCACCTTCAATGAGCCGTGGGACGTGAAGGCCATCTCCTCCACGGTATCCTCGGGATACCCAAGTGTTGCTGTTGAAAATGGCCATAGAAATACAATCTGCTTATTGAACATATGGAAAATCCATTCTAAATGGAGGTTTCTACTGGGAGAATCATCTGTAAATGGGCTATTTTCTATAGCTTTCCATAGCTATGTTAAATAACCAGAGGGTAGTTGATTTAATGATTTAATGGCTGTTAAAATGGGAACAATCGAAATCCCATAGAAATAGTAAAAAAAACATGCAAAAATGGGTGGATTGTCCATAGTTATATGTTAGTTTACCAGAGGGTTCTCATACAGTAGATATATAATCAATATACGGGTCAATATTCCTCCATTGAAGCCTTGTAGTCATAAATTATGATACGTTGTCTGTAATGTTGACCCATTGATGCCATATAGACAATGATTTAATGCTCTACTTATCATAAATCATACATAAATGATATTAAATGATGATAAATGTTGATCCAGCGAAGCCGTATGGTGACGCTTGGATGATCCAAGATGACCAACAAACACAGGCCGGCAAGCGTTGAACCACCGGCTGTCTCCAAGGATCCAAGAGACTTTTGCCATCAGGACTTTGGATGGCGTGAATCGCCTTCCAGTCCTCGCCGTTCAAGGCGTTGGGTCAACAAACATTTTGAAAATTGGCACCCAAAAAAGCATGGAATATATGGAATACCTTCTGGTAAACTAACATAGCTATTGAACATGGCCATCTATAGTTGATTTGCCTATTGAAAATGAGGTTTGTCGCTCCTCTGGACCCTTAATATCCTTAATTTTGTCCGATACCCTGCACTGTCGGTCCGCTTGCTTGCTCGGAATACAGCTCGGCTGCAAAATCAGACCTTGTCAAAGAGGCAAGAAGGTGACATACCCTACCGGAGGCAACCAAGCGATGTGGAACATGGTTTAAACAATATTGAACATGAACCCTGAGAAAGGATTGTCTCACCATTTCTTCATGTCAGTCACTCTTTACTCTTCTAAACAAAATAATATGAAATCAATACATGCAAGGCCTCAGCGGCCTGCATTGATCTGACGGCCCTGGGGTTTTCGTTGTGCAGTGGCCGCACTTAGGTCATGGCCAATGAGAGGCTTCTTGCAATGTTCACCGACCATGGCTGCAACTCCTGCTAACGTGAAGCCTCAGCATTTTTGGCGCCAGACACCAGGGGTCTTTCCACATGAACCAAGGAGACAAAATGGCGCAACATTGACCTTCAGCAGCTGAACTTTGATGATAAGGAGGCCCTCCCCAAAGGGTCAGCAGGGGATTGCCATCCAAGCTGTATGCAAGTATATACAAGGTAATACAAGGTACTTACTTGTGATTCCTAATTATACTGAATGCCAGAAAGCCCAGTTAATTGTGGCCATTGCCTATTTCCAGAACCCCTTTACATCCAAGTCATTTGACTGTTCGCCCAGCCACCGAAAATAATCAAATCCACAGGTTTGTTGTTCTCAGAAGACAACACCTCGTCCATAAAAACCGTCGCGCTCGAGAAGAACTCCTGAGTTAGTTTCGGGCGAAGGGAGTGGAAGTACAGCCCAACATCCACTGTCACTGTTGATTCGCCCTCAACAAAGGCATCTGACAGCTGAATTCACACGTGTTTCAAATGTGGGTATGGGGTAAAGCCTCTAGAGACAATATTTGGGTGATGAACATCCAAAACTACCAACTATTTTGGGATTCACAGAGATGCCAAGGTTGTGAACGGCTTTAACCAATTGCCATATTTGAGGACACATTTTCCATACCTGTGCCAACACATGCATACCCCGCGTGTTCGACCACTGTGACAAGGAACTGCTTCGGATCGTGAGAGCGCAATCCTTGGAGCACTTATTCACTGGCCACTTCCAAATTCTTCCAAGCAGGTATCGACATCAGTTACGTCTCTCACATGTTCCCACTTAAAACTCACAACATCACTTACAACTCTTCGACATGACTTACAACTCGCACAATTTCTCACTTACAACTCGTAACATCACTTACATCACTTCCACATCACCTAGGACCTTATAACATATAACTCAGAACCGTTTAGGGTTTGTTGGGGGGTGGGAGGGTCTTTTCTCAACTAGCCATGTAGGGCGTTGTTGGGCGTGGTGACGGATCCCTGTGAGTGATCCTTGAGAGAGTTGCAAGTGATGCTGCGACGAGAGTTGCAAGCGATGCGGCTCCCCTTCAAAACTGTTCAGTATGACGATCAATATCTCAACGCTCCCTGCTCATCAGGCAGCCACCATCTGAAATAGGAGGAGTGGTGTTTTATTGATGTGATATCAAAGCGCACACTGGAATTGCATTGTGCTCGCCAACATCCCCACAGAAACCCACCAGGTCTGCCAAATTCAACCCTTTGGTCCTCTCGACCGATGCAACATGCCACTTTTTGCCGAGTGACATTTGCAAAAGTTCCGTGCTGTGAGACAAAAGGAAGTTGGCCAAAACACTGTCCATACGGGCCTCCCAAAGACAACAAGCAGGTGAGTTTTTTTGGGGGGCAGGCCCATGTCTATGTCGTGCCCATACTCCATTTTCCAAACCAACAAGAGTAAATGTGGCAAAAACATAGTAGGTCAATGCAAATTTCATGAAATTTCAGGATCCTAAAATGGAGGTACTGTACCATATAAGGCCGTATTTTGTGGGGATATTCCCTTACATAGGCCTTATATAATCCTTATATAGGGTAGGTACCATCAATTTAGGTTCCTGCTGCATGGCCATTGAGTAGGTGAATGTGGATGATGCTACTAGTGACTGCTACGAGTGGCTAGGCCACCATCTCTCCCACCTTGAGACAAACATGCGATCAGACTGTGAGGTTTCAGAAAAACAACTTCCTGTATACCCTGTATGTGACATATATGTAATGTACTGTGGATGAAAGAATTCCGGCACCAGTTGATAGGTGGTAAACATCCCATTAATTATGTATAGGGTTTCAACCATCCTTCTGGTGGTGCAGGATTTCTTCCACCCACCGTATACATGTATAATGTTGCTATGTGATGTCACACTGATGCCTTCGGTCCCATGAGGTCACCATCCAAATTGCGGATTTTGCTCGGGGATACGTAACCAATACGAAATTCCATGGGATCAGTAAGGAAAAAGATCTACAGGAAGCATCGTATCAGCTAATGTATGTTACATTGTTTTTTCCATGCGTTTTTTAATGGAAAATCCCAATCTAAAATGGATGATTTGGAGGTACCCCTAATTTAGGAAACCTCCATGTGTTAACATCAATGTTACATGTCTTTCCATGTTTTCCATTGCTTTACCATTGAATACAGTGGGTTCCTGCAGATTTCAGCACCTCCGAGTTGCCACCGCTTGGTCGAAATCGGATGCCACCACGGGAGACCTCCTGGGAGAGCGGTCAACATGATGACACAGCTTTTGCCGTCCGGAAAATGACGGTTTTAATGGGAAAACTATGGGAAGATCTTGGGAAAATCTGGGAAATCCCGGCACGAAATAGAGGTTTTGGTTTGGGAAATCATCTGTTTTGGTGGGGGATTTTAAAGTGCCATGGTTGATTACCGGAGGGTATGCAAAGTGAAGGGGATTTGGACTGGATTCTTGCACATTGAACTTTGAAGAATGGAAGGTGTTGAACCAGATTTTCTGTGGTTTCCGAGCCAGAAAATTGGGGGTAATAAACATTAATAAAGGGGCAGAATGGATTGTTCTTTAAAACCAATTCTGGGATCTACCCTCTGGTAAACTAACATAGCTATGGAAAATCACCATTATGAATGGATAAAACAACTATAAATGGCAATTTTCAATAGCTATGTTAAATTTTCGGAGGGTATCATATTGACCTTGACCAATAATTCATATCAAGTGATACGTGCTGCTTGGTGGAGCCACATTCTGCGCCAGGCTGCGGCATGCTTCTGAACAAAAGCGGCATGGGTTGCCTCTGTGCAAATCGTCACCTTGGCACGGGATGAGCCAGGTTTCACCCAAGACCCGACCCATCTTATGGATACTATGCATTATTTGTTTAAACCAGTTGCTTTCTATCCCTACTGTTCTTTCTCTCAACATCCGAAACCTGCCTTTGCCCGAGGGGTGAGACATCTGAGACATCCCATTGATCCAGCATTTTCTTCCTCAAAGTCCTCATATTCATCAAAACCTCACCCATCTTCGAGTCTTTCCACTGCCAGTTCCAGTGGTCTATCCCAAAACAAAAAACAGTGACACCGTAAGTTACGCCACAGATACACCACACATAGTTGCTGCTGAAACATGCTGAAACTTCCCATTTTGGAGCCAAGTGGCCAGCCATCCCAACTCCTCGGCCAACCCCCGCGCCAATGCCACGAAGGGTTGCACGTCGCCCCGTGTGCCACGCGTCATCATAAAGACCTCACTGCTGGTTCGGCTGCATCCCAGTGAGTAAGTGGGTAATACCCACTGGTAAACATACAAATCATACAAAACACTAATACTAAGGAAAATATATATTCAGTTCTCGTAGGTATATCATTATCAATGGTGGATTTTCTATAGCTATGTTAGTTTGCTGGAGGCTGGAGGGTAACCATACGACATCCCAGTAATATCCAGTAATACATGGAGTATCCCAAGTTATTATATGGGTTGTAAACAACTTTCTAACTGGGATACACATCCAAGTGATTCTGCGCATGCGGAAATTGGGAAAGGTCCAAGCATGACAATTTAGCCAACCAAAATTATGACTTACAGTAATTAACTGAATTAACCAACAAAAATTGGGAATCTCAACCAACCCTTACAGTAAATATGGGAAAACCAAACTTGCGGAACCAACTGAAACTCAAAACATTGTCGAAACATGGGGAATTTATATATATCCCTAAATGTCCGTCGATGGGAATTTAACTGTGAGATTCTGTACTTTATTTTCAAGCAAACTGTGGGAATGGGGCCCTCAGTTTGCCATGATAAAATTCAGGGATTCTTTTTGGCCCCTCCAAGACACCAATGATCTCCATATCTGCGATCTCATATCTTATACAACAATGCAGCGGGCTATGACCATTTATATGAACCACCTATATATATATATGTGTGTGTGTGCTAGCAGGCCAGTTCGTGAGTGAAACAAAAACACTTGACTTTGTGACCTTATGTCCCTAATATATATATATATATAATATATATATATGTATAACCTCTTCGAGCCGCCCCCCAAGGTTTCCTTGATGAATTCAACACGATTTTTCAACCAGCTGAAGGCCGACCAGTATCGGCACCTCTCACGCTGCAACCAAGTAGCGTGCACTGGAAACCTGGGATCATTGGTTTAGGCTGGTGTCCCTCAATTTGACCATCATTGCCCTGGGTAAATTATAACGACCTCAGTGTTCTCCCTCACTGCAATAATGGTTAATGAGGGAAATCATCCCCAGATGGCCGAACCATTCAGATTAGTGAAATACTATAATTTACCCAGATGGTTTCGTGAGTTTGGTCAGTGAGGTTGCTATAAATTCAGCAGAACCGTCGGGTGCATCTTTTTTCGTGTCCTAGATGTCTGGTGGAAACTTGCATGGAAACTTGCAATGGCGGAACGCTGGGTGCCAAAAAAGGTACACCAGTCCCTTTCCATCAAAAGGAACCTGAACAACAGCCATTTCCTCGAGAAATTGGCCAGTCCTTGTCAGGTTTGCATGGGCTTACCTTTTCACTTGAAGTGTGAGACTGAAACAGTACCTTGGCACCACCACCCAGCCCAGCATCCCCACCGTTCTCATGTCAAGCTTCTGCTCGATGAACATGCACTTGGGCAGCGTCCAGCTTTGTGGTAACGACTCTTGAACCACCTGAGGGCAACCCGCAAATCCAAAATCATGAAAGAAAACCAAGTTTAAAAGTTATTCTAAACATAATCATAATCATATTGACACATTACATATTAAATTACACTAGCAGGTCCACACTTGAAAGACAGCCGTGGCGTTTCATGCTAATCACGCCAAAAACGCAAGCAAATGTGCAATTTCTTTTTCTTGGAGCACCAAGAAACTAGTAAAAATATGTGAAAATCAGGATTGCAAATTGCAACGCCTTTTTCTTCAGTGCTTCAGCAGTCGTCTCAGTTCATGTAAGAAGATGTAAGAAGTCGAAGGCATTTACCGGTCCAAGACTGTGTATCCATACCCACTGGTACACGTTTTTGCCCTGACATCCTCTGACATGATTGTATGGCCATCTTGTGGGTGCGAAACATGTTTTTAACAATGGATATATATATATATATATTTTTATTTAACTTAATTATCCTAATGCATTGCATTGCTGCACCTTGCCAGACAACCTGGGACTGCACCTTGGAATATAATATATATATATAGAAAGAAAGAAAGAAAGAAAGAAAGAAAGATAGATGCATGGATGGATGGATGGATGGATAGATAGATAGATAGATACATACATACGTATATTGCAAAGGAAGTTCAAAGCGTAGCATCAAGAGCCCGCTGAGAAACTGCAAAGAAAGTTAAGAGGGAAACATCAAAAGCCTGTTAGAAATTGCAAAGGAAGTTCAAAGCGTAGAATCAAGAGCATGTTTTAAATTGCAAAGAAAATTCAGAACGTAGCACCAAGAGTGTCTGAACAACATTACAACCGCCCGCCCTCCAACCATAATGGTAGAACAACTTCTAAGTGACGCGCAAACATGAGAAGTCAGGAGCCAAAAAAAAAGGATATATACCGAGAGTGAAAAACGGGCTATTGGCAAAGTTTGAACCAGGGAAAATTCTGTAAAAAACAGTGCGAAATCACCCTGAACTGGACAAACATACGCGGCCGTCTACCAAGCGTGTGCCCAGCACTGGGTGCCCTACGGACAAAGAGATCCGGCAGGGCAGATACCTCAGATTGGCCACTCGAAACGTGCTTTCCCCCACCAAAAACAACTTTACAATGGGAGGCCTCCCAGTTGTAAGTTGCTTCATAAACCCATTGAATCTAGTTATAATCTAGTTGTATCCCCCATAAATACTAGTTAAACAAGTTATGTCAACTTAGCTATCTAGGGGGCCTCGCCTTGATGATTTTTTTCACGTTGATTCGATCTGAAGAAAGCTGTATAAGTAGCCTCTGGTTATGACTAACATAGCCATGGTATAGATGGCCCATAGAAATAGATGGTTTACCTATGAAAAAATGGGTGGATTTTCCATGGCTATGTTAAATAACCAAATGGTATATATGGTATATGATGAGGAATAACTGATACGCTTGGGAAAAAAACAAACATGATACGGGATGCTGCTTCTGAATCTTCTGAGAGGACCAGGCACTCATCACTGACCAAAAAACGGAAAGCTACACTGCGACGTTGATGACCAGGCTTCAGCACCATCAACTCTGGATACATTTTTTGCTGTTTTAAGGAAAGACGGAAAAAAGGAAAAACATATAAAACTTGCACCTGAAACATCCAAAAAACCGTATAGAGTATAGAAGAATTGAACAAAATCATACTGTAGTTCAGGAAGCTGTGTTTTATTTCTTTTACGGTGGCCCTTTTTGATCTTGGATGATCTTGGTATATCTTGGTGGCCCTTCTAAGCAGTTCCTCATCAGCCACGATGCGGGGGGATATCGCCCAGCACAGCTTCATCACAGCTGTCTGTCACTAGGTGACCGCCCGCCTCTTCTAGTGAGGTGGTCTTCAAAAATCTCATGACTATCATGACCAAAAAGACTGCTACCGTGATAGATGCTGGTCATTATATATATATATATATATATATATATGTATATATATATACAATTACATATATATATATATATATATATATGTGTGTGTATGCATGATCTATAAACATGTATATATATATATAAGTATGTATATCTATTATTATATGTATATACGGTTATGTACACTACAATAGTATATTAATATATATTAATATATATATATATTAGTATGTATTAGTACGCTAGTTTCAAAATCGTCCTTTTCCTCTGTTCCTGAACAAATCTTGGAACCATCTGTTTATCTGTGGGGGGAAAGGTGGTCTGGCCTTGCCAGGGCATGGTAGTCTCAATAATTGTGGGCCACATGTAGTACTCACTATAAACAAAACATCTTCAGACCCCTATTTCTGAAGATGCCAACACATAACATCATATAACATCATATAACTACATTGACTCCAAGGGGGAAATGAGGCAATGCAAAAACATCTACTCACTCTTCCTGGGTTTTTGACATTTTTGATTGGATCTATCAGGGAGGTGAGGCTATGAAAAAAAACAAAGGGGGGTGATTATAGGATTTAATGATCTACCACATCAATATCATGTGGTAGCAAGGCGCCGGCCTTGCTACATGCTTCAGGGATCTCAATGCTCCAAGACACATTGCAGCAACTACCAAGTTTTCGCCATCCATACCCTCTTCGCACGTGTTTTGGAAATGTCGCAAAACAACCCCGTCAAACAAACCTGCTGTTCACAATTATATAACTTCGAGTTTTGCTTGTACACTTTAGATCCTTAGATCATGTTTCACTTTCCATTTTACCGAAATACAATCATAATATATGTTTGTGTGTGTGTTACCCTCGGGTGATTCAACATAGCTATGATGGCTCATGTTTAATTGATTTACCTACTTTTTTAGTGGTGATGTTCTATAGTTTTTTGAATACCAGAGGGTAAACCAACTTGAACCACCACTTATAGATGATGTTCCATTTTTTTGCCAGGGCCTCCAGATGCTGTTCCATGATTGTCCCATGCAAACCTCCATTTATATACTTCGGGGATTCCCCACCACAGCAAATCTACCTCCGGCTCTGCCAGCAGAGAAGATAGTGGCATGCACACCTCCTGGGGCTAAGCAGCTGAAACATATATGGGAACCTAACATGTATGTAATGTGTATATATATATACATATTATATGTATCACCATATTGCCATATATCCCAATTGTACCCAATACATATATATATATATATATATAAAATTATATATAGCCAGTGAAAGCAACGAATAGAAAAGATCACTAGCAAATAGCCAAGTAAGCTTCGATAGTTTTTTTTGAGTGCGTAGGTTTGGCCTATCATTCATTGCAGCCATCTTGGTTTCAAGCCCCTGCTGAGTTGTTTATCTTGTACAAAGGGTACTATGTTTGGCATGTTTAGTTCCATGATTGCCTTAGAACCCACCTGACCCTTTTTGTTGGATCTAATGACGGGTTAGTGGAACCATCCAAAACATGGGGTCGCTTGGGTTCCAAAACTATAATAATTATATAGATTTGTTACAGCTGAACTTTGCTGATGTTTCCCAACTACACCCACTGAAAACAAACACTATATACCCTCTTGGTCATCTAACATAGATCTGAAAAATGGCCCGTTTAGTTCAATGATCCGTGATATTCATGATGATTGACCCGTAATTTAGTGGTGATGTTCCATACATTCGCTCCGTATGGAAAGCTATGTTCAATAATCAAAGGCCATCCTTACTGGTGCTAAACGAAGGGAATGAGGGAATGATCCATAATCACTAGTAATAATCATCCCATTCCCCCATTCCCATCCATTCCCTACGTTTAGCACCAGTAAGCATCTGCTTGAGCCCAAAAAAGCCCTCCGCGCACCGCGCACCCCGATGGTCTGATCCATGACGCCCACGCTTTTGTCATAGAGGGTCAGGCGAACGTTGGTCGTATCCAAATCCCACCTGAAACGTAATCCGTGGCCCGTTGATTTCATGGAAGATTTACCGGAAAACATGGTGCTTACCATCATCAACTTCAATTTTTTGGTGATTTCCATGTTGTTGTTCCCTTAAACTCATCTCATCCATTCTAAGGTAGACTGACTAGAATAGAATTCTTTCAAAATCGAGGAACAAAAAACGCAGTCTGAATGATCATGGTCAACTGGTTTGTGATGAAAACTTCGTTCCCATGCCGTCCCATGCGTCCCAAAACTGCCAGCAAATTGTAACAGCTGATAACCATCCCAAAATGTGTATGATTTCCAACATTGAAACCACAAACCAGGAATCATGAATATCATCTTATCCGCAAGTACCCTCCGGTGTCATCAAACATGACAATGAACAATCTCCTAATGAGCATTTTCCAACGGGAAAATCATGGAACCCTCTGGTAGTTCAACATAGCTATTGAAAATCACCCATTTCAATGGGAATTTCAGGACCCTAAATTGGAGACCTAGTGTACCAGAATTTCAGGCCATATTTTGTGGGGGATATTCCCTTACATATAGCCCATCATAAAATAGGCCATACATATGGTATACGCATCTCCTTTTTTAATCGGTGGCTGTTGCACCTCTCAGGCACGATGTTCTGCGACGCCGCTAGCTTAGCACTCTTGCCTTGGAGCTAAGCTAAGGATCAAGAGATATATGGATGATATGGATGGAATGTAAGGTGGTAAACCCAACCCATGAATATCCCATGAGTAAAACATCCCATGAAAACCAATCATGTGGTGGTCATGTCTAAAAGGAAATAGGTCATTTTACATCATCCCAACTAGGGATACACACACACACGCACACACACACATACATATATATATATATATATGGGTATGTCTCAAAATGAGGAGTGCGGCCCGGGAAGTTTGACTAGGGGGTATGATTCGTGGGTATGATTCGGGGGTATGGTTCGCAGAACTCGAACTTCCCACCCTTACTAAAATCTGCATACCTGAAAAAAAGACACAGCCATATATATATATAATTATATTATGATCGGCATTTTAAACAATTATGTGTCAGTTAACCATCACTCTCTGAAAGGTTATGTCTTAGTCAGGACTTTTCATTCTTTTATATTCGTTTGGTCACTTTGATCACCAAGACCACCTCCAAACAAATACCCTTTCCCCTGGCACCCCAGGAAAAGACAACTATTCAGACTATTCACAATGGCACTACAGTAGGCCTCTAGGCATGGAAGCTGCTGCCAAGAGACGTTTCCCTCGCCACGACCACCTTAAGTTAAAGATCCCAAGCAACTTGGCGCCACAAATACCAACAAGACTTATGAATATGGACAACCCATAAACCATTCAACATTTCACCAGAATGGGGAATACAAAGAATTTCCAAATTGGGGTATTTGTTGGTTTAGCACAACGTGTGATTTATTGAAGGGGCCCCATGTTGAAACAGTCATGATGTTTTGATCATTCCAAACTTGACTTCATCACGGTGAGATCAGGTCATGTGGGTTCGCTTGGAGCATTGAAACACTATCTTTTTGGACTTTTCAATTGCCACTCAAGTTCATTTAAGCAATGTTTTTATTAACCACAGTAGGGCACCAGGTAGCTTCAAAGTTGGATTTGCCTGGATCATCTGAGATACTACTTCACAGGTCAAACATTTAGCAGGACTATGCAGGTCTTCAACGAATTCAAAAAGGGCAGTCACCGTAAGGACATCCACTAGTTTAGTGGTTTAGCAAAAACCTCCCATGAATCTATGAGTTGTGTTTGGTAATTTCACCCCCACTTATAGCCCTCTTGGCCCTGAACACCCGCACCTTGAGTCATCTTTTACGATTTTTCCAGGTACCCTCTGGTAAACTAACATAGCAATGGAAAATCACAATTTTTAATGGGAAAACTCACTATAAATGGCCATTTTCAATAGCTATGTTAAATTACCGGAGGGTAGAATCACTCCCACCCCAGGTACCGCCCATCAGCCAGACCCTCTTTCTGCCAGAATCAAGGTACCCCTGCTGCTGCAAGTGCCGGGTCTCGCCCTCTTCACCAGCTGGTAAGCTCAGGGTTTGGTTCCACACCTTGGAGAAAATCAAGGTATACCTTCCCGAACGGGGGCTGTTTAAAAGTGACATGTTTAAAACGCCCCATGAATGGTTATACACCTCCAAAAATACATTAGTTAACCAAGTTATCAACCAACTTAGCTAGGGGGCGACCATGGATTGAAATGATTAGAGGTGAGATCTGTGATGAGATACAAGTAAAAAATGAAACATATATACACAATCATTGAGATCGAGGGAAGCTAAAACTGGACCCAAGTAGTACCATGCCAGGAAAGGCACTGCAATTTAATGTCTGGCAAACAGAGCCGCGACAACTTCCAGGTGTCCACAATAAAATGCTCCTTGAACCTGCCAGTCAGATTCAACAAACCGAACCCAACAAGTTCCAGAATCTTCATTGCTATCTCTTTCGCTTCCGGCAGAGCTTCTTTGTGCCTGCCTGCCAATGCTTACCAATATGAATCTACTTATAGATGGTTTTAATTCTTAGATGTCTTATTTAAATCAGCTATATATATATAAGTAAATTTAATATCCAATCTTAGCTGATTATAAGTAATCTTAGAATGGTTAACCATCAGGTAATCAGCTAGCCATGGTTTACCTTGGCATTTTTTCAATTTTCCTTGGGACACAACGCTAGCCGCTAGCCCCAGTAAATCGGCTGAGCCACGGGATTTCGGCTCTTAGGCGTGATGTGCGATCTGGCCGTTGGAAACATGACAGGGCGATGGTTGATAATTTTTTGGGGGTACCATTCGGACAAAACATGACATCACTGCAAGTAGCAGAATCAAACAGATTGATACACACATTATTCACAGATTGATTCTTGATTATAAATGGTTATAGACAGATAACAACAATAATATGGTTTTTATAATAACCATCATTCTGTTGATCATTTGGAAGTACCAGCCTGAATTAGCAAACAAATTCTTGATTAACACAGGGGGCAGCAATTTGCCAACCACTCGGCTAACCCCAGGCAACAGCTCTGAAGCAGAGTAGAGTCGTTAAGTGGTTCGACAGGTTCAAACCTGTAATATGGCCACCATTGTCAGCAGTTTGGCTTAGCTACAGACCTTTATCAAAAGCACTGGCTGTTCGCATTTTTCTCGGCTGTTCATATAGTTAATTCATGTTGATTAACCAGCGATTAAGTGGGATGATCCTCCAAAGAGCTGTCCAGAGCTAAGCCTGGCAGCCGCCAAAGTTTCCTGCTCAGCGTTCAGCACCTCCACCAAGACCAAGGGATCACAACGACCTTGGCGGCTGGTGGATTCTCCAATGCTGATTGGTTGAATCCTCAGTCCTCATATCCCAGATATCCCATCATAGCGCCATATATATATATATGTGTATGATACTAATAATATATATATATGATATAACAACAGTTATAATAATAACATATATATAATACTAATATGATAATAACTTAAAAATAATAATATTACTTTTAAGTATAATAAATATCTATATAATAATAATAATAATGATAAAAACAACAACAATAATAATAATAATAATTTTGATACTAGTATATATATATATATGATTGCTGGAGATATCATTCATGGTATGCCGCACTACATCACCAGAATAACATACAATAAACATCGTTGGTTTAAGTTGGTTTTACACGCCATGATTTTTGGGTACACACCCCAAATATCTGGTGAGCAGGGTTCAAACCAGACATGTCCTTCAGTTGGTTGGTTCAGAACGAGATTCTCTGAGTTCATGATCATGAAATGATGATGCACCATAATATTGGATAACAAAACCCTGCTTTTGTATGATGTTACCCCATTGGTGGTTTCCTAAGAGGAGGTACCACCAGTTATCATCATTAAAATAAAATATAATAATGAATCAACAGGGCTTTTGAACACTGCTAATTTGAGTTGATGACGAGACTATCAAGACATGAGACGGAGACGGGCCCCCCAGTCCATATATAGGTTGTTTCTGAAGCAGTGGATATACTCTCACCATTAAATTCAATTCAATGTTTGTTTTTCTTGGGGGACATCTATGGAGATGTTTTTCAAGCTGACTCCCAAATTGAATTCTTCAATTATTACCAGCTATTTCTATAAAGTCAACCTGAATTCAATTCTTCTGGAACAAAAACTACATCTTTAAAGTAGAAATGGCCATTCCAAAGTTCCAGATTGAATTCTGAACAGCGACACCCCCACATCCCTGCAGCTGAACTGCCACCAGGGTGTCTCACATGCATGGCTGTCTGCGACACACCTTCGCCCCATCGCTGTCACCGCCCAAAAACATCTCAAGGAATCCAAAGGCAAAATCATGCGATCCTGACTTATGGATACTTATGCTGACTTATGGATACTTATGGGGGATATCAATGGGATATGCAGCCTTCATCCATTTTCAAGTTTGACCAGATTGCGATGACTGACATTCCGAACATGATGCATCCACCATCTCAGCCTCAACTTAATGGCTTTTAGGTGATTTAACCTTGCAGTGGGCCCATGTTGCCCAATTCTTTGTGCGAAAATGGTGACCTAGCTGCAATTGGACCATTTCCAATTGCCGCGTTAGGTTACCAAAAGGTTTATCATGGTTTATCCACGCTTCACGATCTGACAGGAACTTACATCACATCCCACTTGTTTGATCTTTACATTACAATATAACCTTCAATATTAATCAAACATGGCAAATTTCTAACAGACAAACTACCATTCTCCATAGCCAACCCGGTTTCATCGTTTTGATTTTTCGTGTGGAAGTGGAGCGGTTCAACATCCCCTTAAGTTAAGGCCCTTAAGTCATAAAACCTTGATGTGCCAAGCCTCAGGATGCGTCTGCACTAGTAATTGCGCGTTTGGAGCACGGTGTTGCAGAGGTATATAGGGCCGGGTACATGGAGCGCAGCTGTGGGACACCGCGGTCAATGTTTTTTGCGCAAACCATCTTTCCGTTGAATACGATGTATAGTGTTGAAATTCAGAAAACACAACCCTTCCCCCCGCGAAAATGTTATTTCACCCATTTTCCAACATGTAAGTTACTCCACGTTTTTTCGGAGAAAAAAAACGAAACATCGGGGTTCCAACAGTTTTGCAGGAGTACGAGTGCGGAGCACGAAGGTTAACACGCATGGCAAGCTTGCAGGCAAAGTTGCGTGTGGAACACGGTATAAATGCACGTATGCACATGGAGCACACACCTAGCTTGGCGATCTGTGAGTGGACTATGCACGTGGAGCAGGGTGTTTTGTAAGGACGTGGCAGGCCGCGGGATCACCGCATTATCCCGCAAGGCTTGCGCATGGCCAGTAATATCCAACATGGCCATCAAAACCATCACTTAGCATCACTTACTTTGGGATCGCCGGGGACTTAGGCACTTAGTAAACGTCGTTATAAGTTATCTATCCTTTGGGCAAGTGATGGCTATGTTAGTTAAGTGATGGCTAAGTGATCAAAACTTAGGTGGCACTT
>Ga0126342_10001534_pt1:0-10000 | contig 32875 bp, 34 predicted proteins | sample Cyp1metagenome_FD_92528 | JGI IMG/M metagenome (GOLD analysis project Ga0126342, IMG submission 92528) | Coral microbial communities from Lord Howe Island, Old Settlement Bay, Australia - Cyphastrea 1 metagenome | ecosystem: Host-associated > Invertebrates > Cnidaria > Coral ...
AGAGAGTTGCATTTGTCATTTCACTTCATAGACTGACATGAACAGCATGTGCAGTTGAAACTTGTGAGACCCTTTTTGGCACGAGTGAAAATAGACTGCAGCGTTTTCGCCTGAGTCTTTGCAACATTGTGTTGAAATTCAGATCGGGTTGGGCGATTTTTTTGCATATCCAGTTTTAGTATTTCCTCCTTGTGCAATGTATTGTTGCATTTGATCGATACACATTCCACCTTGCAACCTATAAGGAATGTCCCCAAACGAACAACAACTGTTGCTTGACACAAACATGTTTTTGAAACGATTTCCGTCACGCAAAGCAAATCAAATCCGAGTTGCCCGACTTTTGCCAAATGCGCCCGCAATGCCCCCCCTGCAATTGGCATCCATGGTTCACCAAATCGTTGATAAATGACCCAAAGGGATTCGAAAACATCGCGTCCATGCCAACATTTGCTCATTTTTTCGAAGCAAACTGGTAGCTGGGTGGGCACGCTGGAAACTGCCTGGTTTTTGCAGGCAAGGAAAATAGTTATAGGATGGATTCGAATCCGAAATTCCACATGAAAAACACAGTGGAATCCACTGAAATAAATTTGTTTGGAATGCCTGTGAAAATTGTCATATGGTCAAAATGCGGTTCAAAGCGCATTGTACTTGCCAAACAAACTACTGCCAGCCTGCCAACATTGGGAGTTTCATAATGCATTTTTGAAAGTATGATTTCATCAATTTATTTTAAACAAAGGGTTGTTTGGATTGCAGCTGGCAGGTATGGCGATGGTTGAAGAGTCGGTGCCGAATTCTCAACGTATATTTTTCAATGAACAGTTTTCTGTTGTTGCAAATGATCAAAAAAATGACAAGACCAAATCCACAATCGTCGGATTTAGATGTTTGTTGAGGCCTTTCCTGAGTTTTAACGCTGCTTGCTCACCGCAGATTGATGCATTTTTAGAGTCCAATCCTCAGGCGTTGTTGGAAATTTGGGGTTGTTTGGGAGTGACATCTTTCCAATTGTCGTTTGTTGTTGTTGTTTTTTTGTGTGGGTTCAAAACATTGCAGGTCGAACGATTGCACCGGCAATGCTGAGCAGGTGGAAATTGCCAAAATGACACATTTTCACTGGTTCACATTGCCACATCACAAAAATTTTGGAACATTCGGAAATGGGTGACCCTCTCGCTGATATTGAAAAAATAGTGACACTGGTGGCAAGTCTTGGATTTATTCATTTTGAAGACCCATTTCATGGCGAATTCACTATGATTATCTATGATTGCTCAATGATGGAAGGACCCAGCCCTTGATAGCAAGTGGGTGCTTTGGGCCAGGGCTCTCAGGACGTTGGGTGCAGAAACCGACCATCGTGAAAAACATATCTGGATTCCGCGCGGAAAGGGAACATCAAAAGTGAAGAGATGAACTTTTGACAAATTTCATTTACCAGTTTTGCCTGCTAACTAAATATGCAGTTTAACAAGGTTGCATTGGATTTGGATATTTCCAGGAACCCCACAGACATTTTTGGTGCAGTCTGCACGGCTCAGGAACAGCTAGGGCTTTCTGCCCAGCGTGACAGCTCTCAGTGCGCCCACGACCAGTCGCATTTTTTCATTGGTTCGTATCCTAAACTCCATCGTCTCGATGGTCCATTTCGTCCATTTCATTAGGGTAAACCAAACAAAACCTCGTTAGAAAACAGCCTCGTTGAATCTAAGAGGGAACCGTGCTGTCGAGTTGTCCAGGTACTCCCAAGCTACCCAAAAAGTGGCCACCCTGGACACCATCAAGGCGTTTTGGAGGCTTCACCCAGCCACTGTTTCTGCAGATTGGGCCTGGGAGGCTGCTGTGGCTGCTGTCAGGTATTGGAACCACATGCCCCAACCCAGCCTGCTGCTGGAGGGCAAAAAGTTCCTACGAATCAAGGATGATGGCCGACTTGTTGTCGACGTTTCAACCCAAGAGTGTTCACTGCAGTGTGTTTGAAAATGGAGCATCCCGCCAAAATGGCAACTGCTAAGGCTGCTAAGGGGAATATGATGGAATATGATGATGAATTGGTATGTATATATATATATATCCATTTTGGATATTTTGGGACCCAGTTTTTTGTGCTCGACTTTGCGGCGAAGGTGTCCAAAAATTACGCACCATGTACCGAGGCCCTGATGCTCTTCAAAGATGGTATCCGTCCGGAGTGGGAGGATGCCGTGAATTCCAAGGGTGGCCACTTCACCTACCAGTTGAAGGTGCAGAATCCGCTTGGAATTCCCTGGTAAATATCATGGCGGGGATTGATGGATGTGAGTGATATATGTTTTCACACAGACAGGGGTGTTCCAGCAATTTGCCGCTTGATTTTGCGTTGGTTTCATCCGACCTGGCGGTGACCCAGGCATCGCTGGGTGGAGGTTTGATTGACGAGCTCTCGCCTCAGCCGAATGTAAAGACTGAAGATGTGGGTTTTCACGGTGAACCAATCAAGATGAGGATATCAGCAGAAAAGCGGATTTCCCAACTGCAAGTGGATACTGTATAATCCCTTCCTCCTAATACTAAACGCCCCCCCCTACTAAACACGGCAGGTAGTTTTTAGTATTAGGGGGGTATTTAGTATTAGGGAACCCTATTGATAAAGTTAAACCCTTAATAATAAAAACTATTTTTTCCGATCTCAAAATCAATTAAATTTCTTTATATAACGCGATTAAAATATTGCCAAAAATTGGACTTCGAAGCTTCCCCCTAATATTAAATTAAAACCCTTAATAATAAAAACTATTTTTTCCGATCTCAAAATCAATTATTTTTTTTTTAATACAACGCGATTAAAATATTGCCAAAAATTGGACTTCGAAGCTTCCCCCTAATATTGAATTAAAACCCTTAATAATAAAAACTTTTTTTTCCGATCTCAAATCAATTATTTTTTTTATATAACGCAATTAAAATATTGCCAAAAATTGGATTTCGAAGCTTCCCCCTAATATTAAATTAACACCCTTAATAATAAAAACTATTTTTTCCGATCTCAAAATCAATTAAATTTCTTTATGTAACGCGATTAAAATATTGCCAAAAATTGGATTTCGAAGCTTCCCCCTAATATTAAATTAAAACCCTTAATAATAAAAACTATTTTTTCCGATCTCAAAATCAACTAGATTTCTTGATATAACGCGATTAAAATATTGCCAAAAATTGGACTTCGAGGCTTCCCCCTAATATTAAATTATAACCCTTAATAATAAAAACTATTTTTTCCCATCTCAAAATCAATTAAATTTCTTTATGTAATGCGATTAAAATATTGCCAAAAATTGGACTTCGAAGCTTCCCCCTAATATTAAATTAAAACCCTTAATAATAAAAACTATTTTTTCCGATCTCAAAATCAATTAAATTTCTTTATATAACGCAATTAAAATATTGCCAAAAATTGGATTTCGAAGCTTCCCCCTAATATTAATTTAAAACCCTTAAAAATAAAAACTATTTTTTCCGATCTCAAAATCAATTAAATTTCTTTATATAACGCAATAAAAATATTGCCAAAAATTGGATTTCGAAGCTTCCCCCTAATATCAAATTAAAACCCTTAATAATAAAAACTATTTTTTCCGATCTCAAAATCAATTAAATTTCTTTATATAACGCAATTAAAATATTGCCAAAAATTGGATTTCGAAGCTTCCCCCTAATATTGAATTAAAACCCTTAATAATAAAAACTATTTTTTCCGATCTCAAATCAATTATTTTTTTAAAAATATAACGCGATTAAAATATTGCCAAAAATTGGATTTCGAAGCTTCCCCCTAATACTAAATTAAAAACCTTAATATAAAAAACTAAAAAATATCGGACGCCCCCTAATACTAAACACCCCGGGGTTGATTAGTTTTTAGTGTTAGGGGGGAAAACCCACAAATGATAGGTTGATTTTTAATTTGTTTTCTAAAGGGGAGCAAAAATCAAATTGGCCAAACTGAAATTTTCCGAAACTGGAGATGGACGTCTGTTTCTAGTATTAGGGGGACGTTTAGTATTAGGAGGAAGGGATTAGTTTAGTACTGAACATTACCAAAACGATGCGTAGGTTCTTGACACAGTATCAGCACAGAACCTGCCAAGGATTTGGAATAACACGGTCCTGTGCTTGATTGGAGGGTCAGTTGCGCCACTTGGTATCAGCTTCAGCATGCAGCCTAAAATGCCATTCATCGGACCATAGCTGATTACATGTCAACATTTCCTGTTTCACGATTTGCTACTTCAACTTTGTAAACAATGACGGGCAGCCCCCAAAGACAGTTTGGGTTTGGATCGAACATGAGGTAGCGATGGATCCACAAACTTGCTCATTGAGCGCTAGATTTTTGCCTTCACCAAGGAATGCTGACTTGGTCACAGGAGTACGGCTGGTGGATAAATTGGCGCACAAGCGAACGCCACACGTGCGTATCGAGGACGTCATGAAAGCTGCCCTTTGACAAGAAACGAAACTGTCAACGCCGTGAACACTTTTCACACTCTCTGTCTAGTTGCCAGGATAAGAACTTCTTGTTTCGGTGAGTATTGGGAGTTGAACTTCGCGCAGGTTTGGTTTTCCAACATGAGTGCAACGGAGAAGATCGATCAACTGCAGCAGAGCCTTGAGAGGCACATGGAAACCATTGGAAACCATGGCACATTCTTCTCATAGAATCAGGGTGACATGAGCTTTTGCCTTTTGGGGTCTATTTCGGTGTTTTTTTTTTTTTTGAGTTTGGTTTTGCAAATGCACCAAAAATGATGCCATGTTTTGAAGGCACCAGGAACATGTTTATTTTTTTTTCCAGAGCCGTGTCAGTGATTTTTTAAAACGTCTTGGTATGTCTTGGTTGTGTGTTGTGTGATTCATTGATTCAAAAAAGAGTCAGGGAAAGTGTCCGCCAGAGCCAGGTGCATGCTGATGCGACTCGATGGTGTTGAAAGACCCACTGTACCTCGGCGGGGTTCGAGTCACCAAAGCTGGGTGAGTCATGGTGAGTCTCAGGTTTGGGGGAAAAGCGAAAGAACCTCCCATGCACCGCAGAAGTGAGGCTGCAGGGCTCGAGCGTTTTTAAGTGTTATGTTTTCTCCAACACTTCATCTTGATTCAAACAAATTCCTTGATCATTTTCTTCAACGCCCTGTTGATCTCTTTCTAGAATGTAAAGCACAAGCCGATCTCAAGCAGAAATCAGTGTTCTGCAGCTTGCAGAATCACTAAGCATTGATTTGCTTCTCAGGGAGTCGTAGTTTTTCAAGACGGCTTTCCCTGCTGGGATCTGTTCGAAGCGGGCAGAGTACCAGGTGAAGGGGCAGATGATTTAATTTCCCCGTGTCAGAGAGAGGATGCGCGTCGTAGCGCCGCTCTTTCTGTCATGGACTTTATTCCAGAGCCGCTCAGATCCAATTTTTGAGCATCAGAAAAAGCCAGCCAACGGAAGAGAGGTTTGGGTCTGTAGTTTGGAATCCTAGGGATATGCCATAGTGATAATCCTACTTTATCGGGGGTCATTGGGATTCGAATCCACCTGTCTAAACTACTAATCAACCAGTGACTTGCACTGACTCCTACGATGCAGAGGATATCTTTCGTGAATGCATTGCTTCGCCACGCCTGGCTGAAACCGCGCAGTTGCTTCAGTCCCTGAAAGCTGCAAGACACCATTTGCATGTTGCAGACAGTAGGTCACAGTTGACAAACTTGGGAAAATGACTGATTTTCAAGAGAATAGGTGTTTCCCAAGACTTTGAGCAAGGAAATATTCGCAGCAAGCTGGGCACGACCTAGAATTGGAGGAGCCTTTCGCTGGATTCTGACCTCAACCCCACCCATACTGTTTATATACTTCAGCGTACTGGATTTGAAATCTGTCCAGCTGCTCATAGCGTCCGCAATAGAAGTCGCAACCGTTTGCAGGCGTTCAGCTGAGCAAAGCGGTCATATGTGTGAGGGTAGATAGGGTGGATATGGGGCAACTGAATATTTTTCAGAGACCTACCCGATTTGGTCAAAGTGCAAACTTCTTTCTACTTGAGAAGATGTACTTGCTACAGTTGCTACAGCTTTTACAACGAAAGCAGTATGTACACAGCTGTTTGGAAGTAGCAACATCTGTTTGTGTGACAAGATGAGCTGGTATGTGGACGAGGCAGGTGTTTGGCACAAGTTTTGGTTGCTGGTTTCAGACTTTTTTGGGTTCGAATTTCAGGTTTCGTCACATGAGATACTTGACTTTTGGAACACCAACTCATTGGGTCACGGACTGGAGCAGTTCACAATACATCATATATGGATTCATATGCAATATTATAGAATATAGATCAGCTAGGCAGGCATTGTAGTGTGCTTTAGATTCTAACCCCCCAACCACCTCTGAGCGTTAACTGGAGAAGGAACCATATGGATAACAACCCAAACCGGATATATATATATATAAATATACATACACATAATATGTATATACTATCTACTATGTACTATGTACTATATACTATATACTATATACTATATACTATATACTATACACTATACACTATACACTATACACTATACACTATAGACTATACACTATACACTATACACTATATACTATATACTATATACTATATACTATATACTATATAATATATACTATATACTATATACTATATACTATATATATTATATATATATATTATATATTACTTTTTGGAGTATAGCCATAGACCCTACCGACGACGAAGGATGGGGCTCGTACTTGGATCAACCGCGACTCCACAGTCCTGACCTAAGACCAAACATTCCGCGGTAGCGTTGATGATGATGATGGCGATGATGCTGATGATGATGATGGTGATGATGGTGGTGATGATGATGACGATGATGATGATGGATGATGGCGATGATGATGATGATGGTGATGATGATGATGATGGTGATGATGGTGGTGATGATGATGACGATGATGATGATGGATGATGGCGATGATGATGATGATGATGATGATGATGATGGTGATGGTGATGATGATGATGTTGTTGTTGTTGATGATGACGAAATATGATGATGATGATGATGATGATGATGGTGATGATGGTGATGATGATGATGATCATGATGATGATGATGATGGTGATGATGATGATGATGTTGTTGGTGACGATGATGTTGGTGTTGATGATGATGATGGTGATTTTGGTGTTGATGATGATGGTGATGATGATGGTGATGATGATGGTGATGATGTGAATGATGATGATGATGATGGTGAGGATGGTGATGATGGTGGTGATGATGATGATGACGATGATGATGATGATGATGATGATGATGGATGATGGCGATGATGATGATGTGATGATGGTGGTGATGATGATGATGACGATGATGGTGATGATGGATGATGGCGATGATGATGATGATGACGATGTTGGTGTTGTTGTTGATGATGATGGATGATGATGATGGTGATGATGATGATGATGATGATGACGGTAAATAATGATGATGCTGATGTTGATGTTGTTGGCTGGTGCTGTTGTTGTTTCTTTTGTTGTTGTTGTTGTTGCTGCTGCTGCTGTTGCTGTTGCTGGTGTTGTTGTTGTTGTTGTTGTTGCTGTTGTTGTTGTTGTTGTTTTTGCTCCTAATATTGATGGTGATAATTATGATGATGATGTTGTTGTTGTTGTTGTTGTCGTTGACTAATTGCATGAATTACTTCCGGATACGAAACTCCGGTGGTTGCAATTCATTTTTCAGCCTGATGCCTGATGGGTCATTTTTTCCAGTCCTGCAGGTTTTCACCGTCGTCGTGTCGGTCCTTGCCCCAGCTTCGTTTAGTTTTGACTTTGTCTCAAAATGGGGGATATTCTTTTTTACTGACGGCGTGCGAAATTGTGTCTCACTTGCTCCAATAGTTTCCGTAGTTGTTGCGAATATAGTGATGGGTCAATTTTTTTTTCCTTTTGGGACACGGATGAAAACCGTCTTTATTTGGATGTGAAAACCAAGGTACCAGAATTTGATCCACAGGCATATGAACGTCTCAAAAACACATTCATAATGCTGGATTCTTGCACGAATGCCGGACAGCAAGGACAAGCAACTGCCCTTGGAGCAGCTGACGTGCTCGGGGGAACAGGTTGAGAAAAGTTAATGGTTTACTCTAGGATCACACATAGCTGACATAGTTGGTTTCCTCATTTTTGGCGTATCCCACCATGCAACTTTCACTTGCAGGCTTAGTTTAAATGCATATTATGGCATTCGGCATATCCACATGAATCTGGGATCAAGATGCAGTTTTGCTGGCAAGACACACATACTTTTGCTGTTGGGGGAATAGCGCCTAGGCTTATTTTCGAATCTCATAACCTTTGCAAATATCTGAGCTGCATCTCAACTAATCACTTGCCGAAGATTTTGAATTTTCCCATTGAAACCCTGATGAAATATATCGGACCTGTCTATTTTTGGGTGCTTTGTGAGGGAATGATTTCATATGGTAGGGGCATGGGATTACTCAGTCTAACCAGTCTAAACATCCGAATTTATCCGAATCATCCAACATCCTCCAGCAACCTTTGTTGCTTAGATCCAAAAGGTTTGGGATGCTAGCAGCTGCTAACATGTCCCTTTTATAGCGGGTATTCCACCCACACCTACCTACCTCCCCACGTACCCACCTACGTAGTATTGCAGGTATCTGGCCGTCTCTTCCAAGAAAGCTGTGTACCAAGAGGCCATCTGCGAAGATGCCGGGATGCCTTGAAAGGTTGGCAGGATGTGGAATGTGGAGTAATGGGCTTCTGGACACAGATGGAGTAATTTGTAAAAATATGTAAATGTTCACGTAAAAATTCAATGTAACTGATTGTAAATGTAGATGCAAGTGCAATGTAATGTATGTATAGATACACCATGTAAACATCCATTTTTGGACTATCAAATCTTGAGCTCTGTGGAGCCATACCCTGTGGTCTGGCCCGAGGACCAAGCGGCTGGGACTCGGTCAAAGCGGAGCAAGGACAAGCAAGCAGGTGGAGAATTTGGGTATGAAAATTAAGGGGAAAACCTTCCAAATCCAGTGGTAAATCATCATGTTGCCTGTTAAAGTAGCCATGACTGGGGGTATACCCCTTTTTCATGAAGGGATATGAAGATGTGTGACAGTGGCAAAAGAGGAAGATGAGGAAGTCAACCATAGATTTTTGCCACGTTTTGTTTTCTTCAAATTTCAAAGGTGACCCCCAAGGATAACCCCCCATGATTCAAACAGGATATCTGGGTGATATTCATCCAACTGAGTAAGATTTCTGTCCCCGTCTTCAAAGTGACTGGAATACATACATAAATCACATATACACAGCCCAGTTGTGTATGGAACATCCCCTAATAGATATATATATATTGTACGTTACGTATGGATTATTAACCACTTGCTTACTGGGATACACATCCAAGTAGCAATACTAAATTCAGCGTCAGGCAAACAGCGCGGCTTCATCATTCGCGCTGAAGTGGAAGAGAGTCCGTTGACGCGGGTGCGCAGAGCCCAGTGGAGGGTCAGTCACTTTAAACCCCGGCTGCTGGTTGTAGGATTTTTGGTTTGAATTAGATATACCGTGAACTCGCCGTGAACCCCCAAAAAAAGAACCACCCTTCATTTATGGCAATTTTCATGAGGAATCCGATTTCCCCAGGTGGTTCCATGGTTCAAGGCGGGGAGCCAAGAGGGTACCAGGTAGGTGCCAGGTCCCAGGGATATCCACAGACTCAGATCTGACACCACTTACATTTGTACCTTGATAAGAAGTTTTTAGTAGTTTTACTGCATGATGCGACCAAACTAGCACTAAATCACAGTAGTATCTACAGTGTAATTGTGTAATTGACAAATAGTTCTCTATGTGTCATAAACATGTCAATAATGTATGCGGAACGTTTGAAGCAGATAAAGACTACTGTACTAAATCAGGCATTGATAATC
>Ga0126342_10001534_pt1:15000-32875 | contig 32875 bp, 34 predicted proteins | sample Cyp1metagenome_FD_92528 | JGI IMG/M metagenome (GOLD analysis project Ga0126342, IMG submission 92528) | Coral microbial communities from Lord Howe Island, Old Settlement Bay, Australia - Cyphastrea 1 metagenome | ecosystem: Host-associated > Invertebrates > Cnidaria > Coral ...
TCTTATCATGTCATTGCAGGTAGTGGGTGGTGCTGTGAATGGCCAGAAAGAGGTGCGGATTTCCGTGCTGCTTGTTCATCATGGCAATGAACAATTCGAGGTTTTAAATAGAGCGATGCAAACACTGGAAACCCCAAATTTGTTCATGATTTTTGTATTTACTTCAGGGATTAGATTGCTAATGCCAGTTCCAGCTTGCTTGCAAACTCAAGTATGAAGTCCTTTTGGACCTCAGCAAATCCGACTCCAAGCTTTGCAGATGTGGGGGTTATTGCAGAACGGTTTGTGTGAGTTATACTCCGAACATCATTGTGGCAAATTGAAAATGGTGGTGAAAAGGGCTCACATTACCTGTTTCTCAAAGGCAAAAACCAAGGGGAAACAATCCGAGGATGGAGAGAAAAAGATCCAGCTCAGAAAAGACAAGGCTCAGCAGGTGCAGATCATTTGGGTCCAACATGGCATACCTGGAACGCTTTGGTGCCCTGCGATGGGTCGAACCATCACCCAATCTGTTTCAGTGGCGCACAAAGTGAGGCCGAAAATGAGTGGCTTCAATCTCTGCTGGCGGGACACGAGGCCGTCAATGTTTTTTGCACCAAACAAAAACATGGAGCTTGCAGAGTGGGAAGTGGGGTCAGCCAACTTCTCTGGCGATGCCACTTATTGGAACAACTCATCCAAGCTCTGCTTAAAAGGGGCAATGAGCCTTCTGGTGCCTGGTAGCTGCTAGCTGCGGACGAATGTGGTACTTCAGCTATATACCATATTTGTTGACCCTGTGGCCCACCTGGACGACAAATGGACAAGTGAGTACAAGCGTTTGAAATGGATGTTGGCTCCTTGAGCTATTTATATGCATATATCATATATATATATATACATATATATGTATGTATGTGTGACAATGCTTTACTTATATGTATATCTAAACATATATACACACATTCCCTGCATAGAATCTTGGTATTTCTTTGGAAAACAGTTGGCATTCCCCATCCTTTGGGGATACATGATACCTGCAAGCTTTTGTTGTTTCCAAATTACTGCAAGACATACAGTAGTGTATGTAGAATGTATATTCATGATTCCTTGCGCTTATATTCACCTTTATTCATTGCGCCGTATTCCATGATTTCCAAAGCCTTTTTGATTCTTAGCACACAAGTCGCAGGTTTCTCCACCCGTCGCAGGAAGCAGACCACGACAAAGTGCCGGAGCTCCCCGAGGTCGCCGAGGTCCCAGTGGAGCAGCCGGAGCAGCCGGAGCCGGTGAAGTCTGCCCAGGTGGCGGAGGGATCTCCGAAATTCGGGAAATCAATGGCATCCTCACAGCATCACAGCGCGGGATAAGCATTTTTGGAGAAACCCACATGGATTGTTTCAGAAATCTATTGGAATCACTCAAGCGATGATGTGATTCAGGTGCAGCCAGCTGATGCGCCTGGAGACCAAGTTTTGATTTGGCCGTGGCGTCAAGGTTTGAGACCCCACAAAATTGGATGGAATCAAAACCATGGTAGCGGGGGGTTTGACGTATGCCCGAATCATCCCGAATCATTGGTTTCAGATCCTATAAGTGACAATGTGAGCCCATGGGTAAAGCAATTTTCATGTTATGTGTAGATTGGGAGCAAAGGGATCTCAATACATTCAGCATGAGTACACCAATGTTGATCCATAGTCATTTGTAGATTGGTCGGTTTTGTGGATGTTTGGTAGAGGCTCCAGGTTGCACCATGTGAAACACTTCCATCGGTTTGGATGCCAATTCTACCAGTGGAATGGCGACTCTTGGGTTCCACGTTAATTTGAGGGTAGAATCCGTAGAAGTGGAACATCCAGCGGAAGCGAATGATCTTAAGATACCTTAAGCATCTTCAACCAGTTGATGAGCAACAGTGATGAAATTCGGACACCACAATTTTTCCAACAGTTCTTTTCAAAGTAGAATGCCAAAAAATGATTCAGTACCACAATACGTTTCAAAACAGCCTGAACCTGGATATGGATCTGTTTTGCCATGTTTTGCCCCCAAAATGGAAGGCTTCACCAAAGATAGCACAACTCCATAACCCTTTAGGTCTCAACCTTCCCATCCCATCATTCCCAGGTCTCGTTGGGATGCCCTAGCGCCAAGGTGAGCCACCAAATCTGTGTTGAACTCGATGGAAGATTCATGAAGATTCTACATGTTAATTCATGTTAATGTTTGGGGATGATGTGCCTACTGATGTGCCTATTGCACCCTATTGCTATTCGTAACTTCCTGCCATGTTGATGGATGCAGGAGACGAGATCAGCCCGCGCAACGAACGCAGGCTGCCTGTATCCGGTCATGAGAACCGGTGTAGGTCGTAGCTTGGGCGATGAGAACATCAAGGGCCATATTATCCTCGTAGTCCTCGCCAGGCCAAGGAAGTGTGGCAGCCGGAGCTTGCTAGGCCGGTCTCAAGTGGGTCGAGTGTTTTCGTTGAACAGCCAAGCTTTTTTCAAATTTTCTCATATGATGGCCATATTCCAGAAAATTTCGCATTGAAATGGTGTATCTAAAACCACCGAAGTAGGACTGGACTTACGAATCATCTCACGCTTCAAAAACACCTGGTGATGCAGGTCACAAGCTCCCTGGTCCCGCCAAGACTACGCACCGGAGTGGCAGGTCAGCGGTGAGAACCAAGAACCTCGCCCCAAGATTGATGTGACTTGCTGACACTTCTTCCCACGTGTAAATCTGAAAATCTTGCTGATTGATTCCTCAATTTAGTTCCTGAGAGTTCAGACTGCTGACGACCCAGCAACTTGGAAGCGACAGGAATATCCTGGCACCAACGGTGGGCTCCTCGCTCAGAGAGTTGACCCATCGCCACATGAGAAACGGTGGATACTGCATTGAGAAACCTGCATCCCCAAAAATCAAGACCGGCAGTATCCACCTGGTTGATGCACATCTTAGAACTGTAGGTTGATTGGTGGCACTTGGGCCAAGAGCATTTGGGTAATTTTTGGGATCTATAAACAAAGTCAATAAACACCTCCAAGAAACATCAAGAAACCATTGTTGATCATTGTTTAGTGTTGATTTCTGGGTCCGAAGGTGCTATGGGGTGCTCAAACTTATGGGTCTGAACCGCAAATAGCGAGGTGGGAGACGTGGGAGTGGGAGCCAGAGGCGCAAAGGGCTGATGTTGGTACATTTGATACTTTTGATGGCAGAACTATTTGCTAGTCTTCTAAGCAGCTTCAAAACAATTTGAAACACATGCTGGATATGTAAGATCGACCATGGTATGTGGCCCATTTTTAAAACAGTGGTGGCCGGTGATTGATGATCGCAGGTATGGCTTGAGATGATTAAGGACCCAAAATTGGGGGATGGATATCATGGTCATCTCACACTATGCTTTCTTGACCCATCCGCACCGCCACAAACCTCATCCAAAAATGGAAAGAGCATTGGGTTGGACATACCAGACTTATAAAACCTTCAGTCATCGACATGCGTGTATCATCGTGTTTCAACTAAATTATGAACCTATTTGTCACTGGGTGATTTGTAATGATTTGTAATGATTTGTATACAGGCTGGTCTGATCACGGAAATAGGCAATGTTTTTTTGGGATGTCGAGGCACCCAAAGCGCCTTCAAGACGCTGGGGCAAGGCCGAGCCGGAACTGGCGCCCGACACGACCCGGAAGATCCCGGAAACTGTGGAATATTTGCAAACTTTAGGGTCTTTCGAACAGCGGACCGCCTCAAACCTTTGCCCACAGCGATTGTTTCTCGCCATTTAAGGGACCATCTACCGGACATCACAATAATTATACGAAACTATATATATATATAAAATGTATGTATATATATTATATGTATATGTACATATTTGGTTTATAAAATCCTATCGCCTTCCATCTTTCCCAGTCATCAGCCAGACGGCGACTCGGTCAGGCCAAATGTGCTGCCTGTCTGCGCGGTGCCAATTTGAAACTCTTCTGGGATGAGACCGAAGGCAGCCGCTTCTGCCGTGGGGGGAACCCAGCGACGAACCCAGGTTTCACCCAGAAATGGATGGTGTAATTTCAATCATGACTACTTTTGTGGGTGCCCCAATTTTCAACCATACGCATCTCAATAGATCATTGAGTCTGGTTCAAAGCTCCAAGACACCTCAAATTATCTTCCAAAGCTGCGCCGTTAATTCCTGCTTGTAGATGGATCGATGGATTTATACCAGCCAAGTTCCCTGTTATGACCTGTATTCCTGTACCCACGAATCAGTATGAGCCAATGACCTCAGCTAGTCATTGGAACTTCGGGTTGAGGTTCCCAGCTTGGCGCCCTGAGGTACCTGCTGGTTTAATTGGTATGGCGAGGAACCGCCAGCCTCATGTGCTGCTTGGACCTCGCAAATGAGGTGGTCATCATGGTCATTTCCTAAATGACTCAGGGCGGTTTATGTCAGAAACTGTCCCAATATTTTAAATCGGGTCAACAACGCCGCAATCTTCCAGGTGAGATTTTTTTTCACCAGTCGCAAGTGCGTTTGTCTTAATGTTGGGGTGTGACTTGGTGAAGTACAATGGTCTTGTCTAATGGTTGTTTCCTTGTTTCCTTTCTTTGGAGATTTTGAGATATTTTTGGATCAGAGAGACACCCATGCCAGAAAGAGTCCTGGAGAGGTGTTCCAGCAAATCCACAGCTCAACTTTCAGAGTAGGAGATATCCAATTCGTTTTTTCAGTCCAAAATACATTGATCTCCAAGAATTGTTTGAAGGGAACATTTTAAGGACCTTCCTGTATATTTAGGATGATTCCCATTTTTCCTTCCTAAGCAAACCATGGATGCCGAGGCAATCAGATGAGATGAACAGCAGCGCTGCGTTTCATGCCCGTTTCAGTTCGTAGCTGAATTTGCAGGAAGATCCCGAGAGTAGTTGAACTTTTTCGGGATGAAGCCAGGACCATATGGTTGAATGATGAACCAAGTGGTCAAACTGTTTGATTTTGTCCGATCAACATTTTCACACGGATGCCAATTATGGTATCCCGACATGTACAGGCATTCTTAGAGACAGGTGAAAAGCAGGCGCAGTTGGCACCGCCAACAGTTGTAGCTGCTAGCCTTCTGCAGTTCGACTGTGATTCTTGATGAGGGCCTTGTGTTTCTTCCGATGAACTTCAGAGAGGCCAAAATCAGAGCCATTCCGAAGCCCAGTTAGAAATAGATGTTGAGATTTACCGTCATCAGTACAGAACTAGTTTCTTTTCATGCTTAATCCGGCGGTCAAGCGGCTTCATTTTGCTTATATCGTTGTCAGGCAAATCGGAGTTTGGGCTTCACAAATATGGTAATTGGCGGGCATACTTTGGATCAATACACATCGACATAAAAACTAGGACCAGGATCCCATATGATCCCATTGGGTATCCTGAAACTCCAAATGTCAGGATACACATCGACCAAAAGAATTTTTTACTGGGTGGGCTCAAGGTGTTGGGGTTCGCCGCGCATTCGACGATTCGACTGTGCGCACCTCAGGGAATGCAGTCGCAGCGGTCGCAGCGGCTGTCTTATTTGCTTAGTAATCCGCTCGACTCAACCAGTGCCAACTAGAGAGTCTACAGCAGGTTTAGGAGGGAAGCATTCTGAGTATTAAAAAAAATACCTTGCAACATCACATCTAGGACTGCTGGTGTCAGGCACCACTATTTCTGACATTCAAAGAAATGTAGGTTTTCTTCTGCCAGCTTCATCGTGTGTTTGGCACCAAATTTAGGGAGAAACATACTCATTGCACATATGTGTGTATATATATATATGTAATCTTAATATTGCCTTACGCAATCGCAGATGGGATTTAAGCTCCATACTTTCTCCCATCTGGGTTCTGCTTCCATCTGAACTTGTGACATCCAGTGATATTGTTCCCGGGCTTCCTGTATGTTTAATCAACTCCCGTCCCGAATGCAGATGGTCATATTACTTTGCAAGTGTTTCATACCTATGTTACAAATCAGAACTCATTACACTGTCCAGAATTTAATCACCACTTCTTGGCTGTATCTGTATATATATATATACACATGACATAATTTTGTATGTAATGATGTACAATTCAATATAGTGTAATATTGTACATACATACACGTACACACATCATGAACAAGTGTAACAAGTCTATCCATCCATCAATTTGGGCCCAACACCCCATGGGCTCATGGGGTCTTGCTTGATTTTCAGGTGGCCCAGCATGGCCTTCCGCGCTGCCCGTCCTGCCGCGCGTCATGCCGCGCGGTTGCTGCCGGCCCTGGCGAGCGGCACGTCCTCCATCAATGCGCGCGCACTGCACGTGTCGGCTGCAAGGCCAACCGGCCAACCATGGGCACCGGAAGCTGTTGGGGGCAAGTTTGGTGGATGGTTTGGGCATGAAGATACAGCCAAATTATCCAAGGATGACTTGGGGATGATTATCTACAGGGATGTTCAAGAAGAGAAAAGGGGATTTATTTGAAATGAGGGGCAAGCACGACACCAACATGGTTTACGTGGGTAACCAGGTAAAAGGCTTACTAGCGCTGATCCACAGCTTAACGATTATCATCTGACATCATCTGACTATCTACAAGTATCTTGAAGCACTGCATCGATCAGTTTGAAGTGCTAGTCATCCTACATGTATGGAAAAATCATTGACCCTCACTTTGGGATGGTTGAATGGTTAAAGACAATCAGTTTTGAGCGCCACATGCCGCAGGTGTGCTGCCAAGGTCAGCCCAGCAGAGCTGACAAAGATCCTCAGCGAGCGCATCGCCAACTTCAAGGTGCCATTGCGAACAGTGGGAGGTTGGGAAGTTGGGAGTTGGGAAGGGGACAAATCTCTCTCAAACATGAGACCCTTCTGAGGAAAGACGGGGTTTTGGAATGGTGCGAATGCTTACGGATTGCCATTCAGCCCATACATCGGTGGCCACATTCCAATATTGATTGGGTGAATCCCAAGTCTTCTTGTTTCCCAAGTCCTCTGGTTTGTTTGAATCTCATCTCTGCTCTTAAAATGGGGGTATGGGCCGGTATGGGTCAAGTTGTTGGATACAAAATGTCGTGGTCTATTCCCTATGCCCAAGACTCCTTGGTATGTCCTTGGTATATTTCCGATTTCGATCCAGGACCAGGCAGACGTTCAGGAGGTGGGCCGTGTGCTGTCCGTGGGCGATGGCATTGCCCGTATCTATGGACTCAAAGGTGTGAAGGCCGGTGAAATGGTGGAATTCTCCAGCGGCCTGAAGGGCATGGCCTTGAACTTGGCGACTTGGATGCAGGGTCCACTTGGCGTTTTGGATGATATTTTTAGGAAAGAGAACGTTATGGAACGTTATGAAGTTATTTTATTGGTATGTATTTATATGTATTTATTGGTATTTATTGGTATTTCAGGGGTGAGCTTGGATTCAGAGCATGATTGGGGAAGAGTGATGCGAAGAGTGCACTTACCATCATTCCCTTTTGGTCGGCCCTTTAGGGGAACTATCGATCAATCCGTTTTTTTGCTCAGGGGCCCCATGCCATGGGATGATCAGCGAATTTTCCAGACGTTTCCAATGATCAATTCAGGAGACGGACAACGTGGGTGTGGTGGTCTTCGGTGACGATCGTGCCATTGTGGAAGGTGCCGGCCTGTCTAACCATAAAATCCATTGGGATTTAACCGTTTAACCGTTTAACCAACAAAAAACAAGGGGTTACAAGGGGTTACCAACTATAGCTCAAAATTATTGGTGCCCCAAATTGAAGGGTTTAATGACCAATCGTGTGGCTTCACTGGTAGCCTATGCTTGAGCCATATTCTACACACATCTACATGAAGGGATAAAACTTTTGTGAAGTGAGAAAAAACATGAATTCAATACGTTTCTTTTCATTTGGGCTTGTCCAAAAACAGGGTACTCCAAGATCCACTGGTTTTAAACTGGATTAAACTGGTTTAAAAGATAATTTTTTAAATTGTTTCATGGTCACATTGTCCCCATTTCTGCTGACCTGCCTTGTTGGTTGTGGGTCATCTTCAGCCAGGCGACAGCGTGAAGTGCACAGGTACCATTGTGGATGTGCCCATTGGTGAGGAGTTGTGTGGAGACCCAGTGGTTGCATGGTGAGTTGTGCCCATTGGTGACTTCTCGGAAAGTGGGGAATGGCCTCAGCACCAGGTTGGGCCGTGTGGTGGATGCCCTGGGGAGTCCCATCGATGGAGCTGGCCCCATCAACACGAAGACCCGAAGACGGGTGGAGCTTAAGGCTGGGCTGTAACTTGCTATGACTAAAACAGGTTATATATATATATTATATAATATATATTAATGTATATATATTAATGTATATATATATATGTATATATATATATATATGTATATATATATATACATATCATGTACCAAAAATGGTTATATCAGCCAATGGCATATAGATGATATTAGGCATTTTTCATGTTTATATCAACCAAAATTGATGTGGATTCAACCATCCATGGCTTTAAAAGGTATCCCAGTTATTTACTGGGGTAGCACCCGAACCTGTCATTTTCTCCTGCATTTTCGGGCGCCTCGCGTGAAGGCTCCTGGCATTATCCCTCGCCAGAGTGTGCATGAGCCCATGACTCTCCGGCTGCGATTTGGGGGTTGGGGATAGGTCCGTGTCTGCAAAATCTGCGCAACATTTCTTCCACCGTGAATTTGAAAGAGGAAGCCAATGGTTGACGACGGGTACCTAAGTTTCCCTTGATGAAAAGTTTGAACCAGGATCGCCATTATCACATAAAAATGGGAAGACGATTTGGGTATGAGCCGAAATTCAAGACCCATGGAACCACAGATTTTGGATCATTTCTGGCACACAACGCATACATTTGTGGCTTACCAAATGACTCTATTCATATCTGCTGGTGGAGCCTTGACCATAGATGTCCTTTTCACACTCCTTCGTTGATTAATAGAGGGGTCAGCCCACTTCAAAAGCCACCAGGTAAAGTACAGTACCAATTATACAGTTATACCGGCCCAAACCAATTCTTCCCATTTGAGTCCAATAGGTCCAATAGGTAACATACCCAGCCATTTTCCTCCATGTTCCGGGTCGAAACAGGGCAGCGCAATGGGCTTGTCAGGACCACAGGCTTGAAGGCAGTGGACAGTTTGATTCCCATTGGCCGCGGGCAGCGTGAGTTGATCATCGGTGATCGACAGACCGGCAAGACGGCCATCGCCATTGACACCATCCTCAACCAGAAGGCCGTCAGTCCGTAGGCAATTCATCACTATGGCATATGATGGTTACGACCCATTTCTCAATGGGATCTTTTCGCCAGTTATACATTCAGAATTCATAGGGTATATTCGCAACTTACAATTCCTGGGTCCCGCACATCCAAGTACTACTTTGAGGACATGCTGAACATACAGTTCAGTGAGGTGGTGTCATAATATTTAATATTCTCCCATACTCTTTGTACTTGTTTAGCATCTCCAGAGATAGAGACATCTGAAATGTGAATGGAGATGCTCGGGATGCGGCAGGCCATCAATTCTTCGCCAGACAAATCCGCGCATCTCTACTGCATCTACGTGGCAGTGGGTCTGGCATCTCAGTGGTGGGTGGGAACTTTCGGAGATCCTGGAAGTCACCGTGAAACCTTCAAGCCCCTATACACAAACCAAGACACACTTTTTTTCTAGTTTCAAAACGTTCCAAGACCAAAATCGCTTTGAGAGTTTAGAAGAAATCTGTCCTCAACGATGAAATTGAGTTTTTACAGGTGAATTTCCCAACGTTTCCCATGGCAGTTTCCACACCAGGTCAAAAACGCTCCACTGTAGCACAGCTCTTCGAGATTTTGCGAAAGAATGTCAGGGCCTCAGGGGAGTTGAAGGGATAGTATGGACATGAATATATATCAATATATATATATATATTAATATATATTAATATATATTAATATATATATATATATATATGTATACACTTGTTCGTATATATATATATATTATAGATACATGTATATATGGTTGCATATTTGTACATAGAAATGAGATGAGATACCATTTTGCACCCATATTATTTTTTGAAGTGCTCCTGAAGAATGGGTCACAACATGATATGACAATGACAAACAAAGTTATTAGCATGCCAACTGAAAGTGAAGAAACTGTTTTCACCCACAAGCGGGTGGCCATATTTCGATCCTTGCACCATCCGACTTTTTTTTGTCTCGACCTTTTGGCCATACTTAAAGGATATCCCCAAGACTATTGCGGGTAAACTGATTGTCAGCCTACCCATGTGTGTGAGTTGGAATGCCGAGTAGGGGTTGCAAAACGGAAGTGACATTGGTTTTCGCTGTGCCTATCCAGCAAGTGAATGGCGGTGATTTGTGAGGTGTCAATGTCTGCTTGCTCCGATTTCTTATGGATGTGCTTCAATACAAAGCACACAGAAATCTGCAGTGAACTCCGTGAATCGACTCCTGGTGACACACTGATCCTGGTGAAACTGCCGTTTCAACATGCCCCAGGACTGCTTGAAATACACCACGGTGGTGGCTGCAACTGCATCGGACGTGCCTTGGCCGGTGCATAAAAATCATCCGAGTGGTTTTGCAAGTTCAAGTCCACCAAATTTCAATTTGTACCTTGCATACCTGGCATACCTTATTTGGAAATATCATCGTCATGGAGTCACAAATCTCATCAAATTTCCTCTTTTTTTCTCGCGATCTTACACTTTTTATTAGAGGATTGTTTTTTTTCGACAGAATTCTCCTGTTTTTTATTTCCCAGGCGGCTCCCTTGCAGTTCTTGGCGCCCTACACTGGTTGTGCCATGGCAGAGTACTTCCGCGACAACGGGAAACATGCGGCCAGGGCCGCCCAGTAGATGAAGCAACCACCAGGATGGTTGGTCCATCTCTCCCTGCTTCCTTCACCCAATCTTTACTTTCGTGATGTGTGTGCAGTAACCATTCACAGAAGCTTGGCCCATGCTACTGGGATTTCTCACAGTACCCTTTAACACTAATTCGGACAGTTAAGAGCATTGGATATCCGGTAGTTTTCCGCTTGTATCCCCACAATTTCCTGTTGAGACTTGCTCCTTGCGCAGGTCATCTTCTATGATGATCTGTCCAAGCAAGCTGTGGCATATCGCAGCTGGGTAGCAACTTTTTGGTCATGGTCGCAGGCGAAGCCATATTTCAACGGGATTTCCCAGAGTTTTTTGATAGCTAGGTTTGTACAGTGATGAAAAGCTGATGTCAAACTGGCTATGCTGGCAAAAAAAGGCATTTCTTGATATTTCTTGTATATTTATATGAAAATACCCCTATCCCATCTGATTAAACTGGCGGGACAAAAATGACTCTTCTAAGGCCAGATGTCGCTGCTGTTGCGCCGGCCACCTGGCCGAGAGGCCTATCCAGGCGGCATCAAAAGCTTTGGGAAGAAAAAAAATCATGGTGTTTTCCCATTTAATAGTGATTTAATAGTGATTTAATAGTGATTTAATGGCCCCTGGTATAGGATTTCATGGGTATTCCATGTTTATTCCATGGTTTTTTTCTGTTTTTTTTGGTCCATGGGGATTCAACATCAAGCTTGTTCCCTCCACAGTCGAGTCGAGTTCTTGATGACCCAGGGTTTTTCTCAGAAAGTGATGGCTACCAGAGATGAATTGGATGATATGTAACATATATATATATGATATATATGATATATGTAACCTTTACAAAAGTGGCATTATTGATTGGGATTACAGGGCCCCATTGTTATTTTCGTCGCAAGGTGATGTCTTCTACTTGCACTCCCGTCTGCTGGAGCGTGCGGCGAAGATGAATGAGGCCAAAAAACCAGCTGGGATTGTCTGAAAACAAGGTACCACCATTTCATCTCATAGTAAATCATTCTTCTTTGGCTTGCATTACATTGTATTCTTTGTCATATAATGTATGTATTATATAATATGTATGTAAGATATTCGTATATATAATGTATGCAAGGTATGCAATGTAGAGCACCTATGTTTGCATATATATATATATATACACATATATATTTACACCACATTTACACACACACACATATCCCGGTGATATTTCCTTTGTATCACCGTATCACCGTTCAATCCCTCAATGCAGGAGACCCATGGTGGTGGCTCGTTGACCGCGCTGCCGGTCATCGAGACACAGGCAGGTGATGTGAGTGCCTACATCCCCACCAATGCCTGGGGCCCCTGGAGCCTGGGAGTTGGACGGAGGTTGGAGACGTTTTTTTTTTTGGCAGTTTACCCTCTGGTAATTTAACATAGCTATGGAAGTTCACCATTTTTAATGGGAAAATCCACTATTTCTATGGCCATTTTCAATAGCTATGTTAAATTACCAGAGGGTAAGATGTAATTCAGCTCTAATGATCACATTTTTTTGGGGGAATTCCTGTTTTTTGAGTTCATTGCACTGAGGTGATTTCCATCACAGATGGCCAGATCTTTTTGGAGACGGAGTTGTTTTACAAGGCACGGTTCTTGCCATCCTGATACCCCGCTTTTTCACTTGTCACTAGTAAAGCCCGAGCCCGTCCCCCCAAAAAATCAACATGCCCAACCATGGAGAATGTATGGAATTCAACTTGAGGGGCTTTATTGTGAGGGGAATGGGATTTCATTTATATCTGGTATATATCTAGTACATGGCACCGTTTTTGCAGGTGTGCCCATGTATTTGAAGCTTAAGACCTATGGCTTTCCTCTGGAGGTTCCTTTCAACCACGGGGCCCGGGCCCAACCCAGCAACGGTCAGGGTATCCGCCCTGCGGTGAATGTCGGTCTCTCCGTGAGCCGCGGCTCGGTTGCAACTGCGGGATGTGCAGGTGCAGCCAAGAAAAGGGAATTTTAGCAACACAACTGGGATTTAACATGTTTTAACATGTTTTAACTATACCTAAAATGGAGATTCAAGTGTTCACAAGACGGACCAGATGGAGCACTCCCTGTATGAAGTGAATTTCCCTGAAGGGCTTTCAAAATGGACAAATTCAATACCATCTGGAGTTTGTGGGGAGGTATTTAGCAAGACGGAAGGGATTGTAACTGAGTACATCAGAGAATGCGAATTCATCAATAGAAATTGGGCTATCAACCAACAAAACTGAGGCTACCAGGCTGTAAAGAGTGAACCACTGGTTGCTTTGGGAGCTGCCTATGTGCATAGGAAATCATAGGAATGACCACTGAAGGATGACCATCCGTTTCTTTGAAGATCTGAGAGGTTTGCTCATCCGACAGCCAATGCCAGTACCTGATTGGACCTGATTGGATGTGACATACGGTCCTAATTCTCCTAATTCTCCGTCGATGGAATCTTTAGCGCCTCTTTCCACGATTATGGGAAGAACAGACCAATTATTAAATAACTGCAGCGAAGCGCTGGCCCCAAAGCCTTCTAGTGGTGTTGCCACCCCAAGTTTTCACTGGTGCATGGATTGATGAATTCTGGTTTGGTAGATTACCAATCTCAACTCTTTTGTGTTCATAATTTCATAATACATTTTTCCCCAAATTCTGATGCTTGGTGTCCTCGCTTTTCTGATTCGAATCCATATTTCTGTCCTCCATGAGGATGTAGTTGGGACCCGCCATCGCCAACGGAAGCGTTTAAGGCGTCGGCAGTGCTGCACAAATCAAGGCTATGAAGCAGGCGGTGCAGAGGGATCAAGCCAAGAAGCATGTTGTGTATGCATGTAACTCAATCTAATGTAATACAATATAACGTTATGTAATTCAACGGAAGGTAAGGGAAGGGAAGGTAGACACATTCATATTACTGGATTTAATTTCACCAACACAATTGGTTTTAACCAAACTGGAGCAGATATGATGTGCCTCTTATTTGATGAGCTCAGGAAAGGCACTCTGGATTTGACCACAAGACCGGGATTTTGGCCAAACAAACTATGACTACCTGCGTGTCTATAGTCCTCCTGCAGTAGAGATGGAATTTTCAAACATATATTTATATATATATACAGTATATACAAACACTTTAATGATGAGTTTTGTTACATTTTCATATTCTATCTACTCCAGGATGATAATACATATTCATATGTATATAGATAGATAGATAGATAGATAGATAGATAGATAAATAGATAGATAGATAGATAGATAGATAAATAGATAGAGCATGACATATGTCCAAACATTGGATCGCTTTTTTCCAGGTGGCTGGCACCTTGAAGCTGGAATTGGCCCAGTACCGTGAGGCGACCCACCGTGAGGATGCCATGGGATGAAGATTGTGGGATATCAACCTGGGGAAATGGGTTGAAGAACGGCTGAACGCTATGTTAAAACATGTTTAAACTAGTTATGTTAGTTTACCAGAGGGTAATCATCATCAACTGGGGAGATTACTATCCAAAAGTCAATGATCCATGGCTGGGAGAACCAGATGGAGAGAGTTGAACATCCAGCGGTACACCAGCAATTTTGGGATCCATAGCCAAATCACCTGACCCGAGTTTGGTTTCACTTGGGACCCGCGGATTTTGGGAATGATGGTGACCATCACTTTGATCATCCCATCTTTTTGCGTTGGTCCGTCGTTTGGACGGCCACCTGTGGTTGTTCATACCTCCTTGTGATCTCGGTGAACGAGCCAGTGGCAGCTTCTTTTTCAAAAATGGGAGATGGCCTTGGATCAAAACCAAATACCGCAGCAAGATTCTTTCTCTTCGTCTTTGCCATGACACCACATTCATCTGGCCATGCTGTTATTGTGTTTCTGGCGCAGAATCATGCGATGACCAACCTTGGAACCGCTGCAGGTGGCTGCCTTTGCGCAGTTTGGCTCCGATTTGGATGCTGCCACCCAGCACCAGCTGCTCAGAGGCCACCGGCAGTGGATCCTCATCTCAAGGATGATGGTGATGGTCATGGTGAATAATTTTGGAAATGAATTGAGCATAGGGCAATTTCGATGGGAGTTCAGCTTGGCCGGAAATTTACTGGTCTGGGGCAGAGTTGAAAGGGATGGCACTATGTAGAAACAACTAAAACAAAGGGGGAAAATTCAGTTTCAAGAGAACCACCTGAAATCAAAACAAACTTCACGACTCACCGGAGTGCAGGCGGCATTTTGACCGAATTGTTGAAGCAGAAGCAGTGGCTTGGCAGCATGGTCTTTCTTGCTAGCCTGCTATTTGGTGTGACATTCTCGCAGCTCTGGGAAAGGCGACTCAGGAATTCCAGAGTCTTTAGCACCAACTTTGCCAACCTCTCTTGGACCATGATGATCAAGTCAATGATTTGATGTCCCAAGACCAACCGTCTCGTAACCTGTGGGTCCTCAGGAACCCCCAAGAAATTTGGACGTAAAATCCATGGTTTCCTGGAAACAAATCCAACAAAACTAACCCTATAATAGGTTAAACCTTCATAAATTGATGGCTGGATCTCCATTTTTCGATTATACACTATCCCCCCCAACTGACATGTTGTATTTTTGTTGGTGAAGATCTCATGTTTGGTTAATCCAACGATGGATGCGTCGGAGCAGGTTCGTGCCCATGACCACAGCCGAGATCATTGTGTCTCTGTGGGCTGGCACCCGTGGATACCTAGACAAGGCAGGCTCGCGGCTGTGGCTCATGTCGCACATGTTGGTCATTTCTGTGTAATCTTGGGCCAATCATTTGACCCATAGCCTATATTTTTACAGTTTGACTTGAACGTTGGCCTACTCGTGTTGCGTGCGCGCGAGAACCCCCTATCGTGAGCTTTGGTAGATGATACACACCGATTGATTCGCGTTAAACCTCCATTCCGCTTCCAGGCAAAGCCACAAGCCCATCTCCAAAAATGGGGTGCCCTAAGACTCCAATGTCTTAGAGTCTTCAAAAAAAACCCAAAACTCCATTTGCCTATTACAATAGCCATATTGGATCATACTTTGAACTTACTTTGGCTGATCTTTGCTGATTTCCATCATTTTGGGTGGTGTTCAGGTGCCCCGGATTGATCTCAGGTGGCTACCAAGGAGATTCTTCGTTTTGAAGCACTCTGGTTGAAGCACTTCAAGGACACCCGTGGCGATGTGCTGAAGGCCGGATGGGGGAGAAAAAATGACCTGGATGATCGAAAGTCAGGAATTGAAAGTGGGTCGAAAACATGACTTTGCCAGTGACTAGGCATGATGATGATGATGATGATGATGAGGAGCAATGATCACCTGAGGAATTGCGTCTAGGCATGGGAGTTGGAAATTCGCTTGACAAGAGATGATCAGCCTTGGGGAAATGATTCTGAACATTGATATCTTCAAACACTTTCAGACCATATCCTTCTATTTGGGCCAACATCGCCAAAGAGCAGTGAGTTCCATGGATATTGCCGTTGCTCTTAACCCAAGAGTTTTGCTTGGTTTTGAATGGCTTCAAAACTACACTTCACAGGCCAGGCTGTTGCAGAAAAGATCCTTGTCATTAGCACAGTAAGAACAGCCATGTGAGTGTAATCAATGCCGGCTTTAAATCGAAACATCATGAAACATCACCATTTGGCGCATCTTGTCACTTCCAGATCTTCCAGAGTCAGGAAATTATGGAGAAGAAGCAGATTACTCCTGAGATCGAAAATGCCATCAAATCCGCCATGGACGAGCCGCTTGGAGGTGATACTTGATACTACTCAAATGGTAAAAATATGTAAACATTGAATCAGCAAAGGGGATGGCACTTCAATCAAATCTCACTTTTATCAGGTCTTTCAGTCTTTCCTGTTTGATGCATTAGAGTCATTGGAGAATGAAACGCACTCAAATGAAGTTATGGGTGAAAATTTTAGGCACAGGCGACCGCAGATTTCGGTCATTTTTCTGAGGACACCACACAATTTTTGTGGAGTCTGTCCGTGACGAAACAACATAGGCGTCCGCGAAGATTCGTCATTCTACCACTTCACGGACCTGGATGATTTTCCCAGCCGTGTTTGATGACCAGATGGTACCCAAGTTGAAAACCCCGAGGTTTTTGAGCATGAACGAGTTCGAGAGCCGCGCATCATAGGCGGCTTGAAACTGTGGTTTTTGGGTTGGTCCCAAAATAGTGAGTGAGCACCATTGAGCACAATAAATCAAGTTGGTTTGTCTGTTGAAAGATCAAAAGAAGCACTTGGATGCACTTGATGTTTTCTTGGTCCTCAAGCTTGGACATACATATTTCATACTGCAAGAGGTGTTGATCCCTGATTGAATTAAGCATGCGACCTGACTTTGACCATATAGAGGCTGATTGACATCGTCCTGAAAGTGTCAATGTCTTTTTGCATCGCGGCTCAACCACCAGCTGTCACCGTTTGGACACCGTTGACGACTGCAGGCGTGTGCTGAGTGGCATAGAGCATGGCAGCAGCCGTCACTGCCACGTCAATAAGTCACCCTGTTTGGTTTGAAACGCCCAACATCTTGCAAAGCTGTCTTCAAATTACTTGGCAGTAATTTAAACATTGGCGATGAAATGCGATGAAGACCCAGTGAACTTGGTGGCACAGAGCCAGCTGCGTCCACAGCGTTGTTCCAAACGACGCGTTGCCGGTGCGATGTGTACCGTTGATGGGCACCAGGAAGTCTTTGGTCATAGGAAGTCGGGAAAGAGTCAGGATGGGTTTGTAATGGTTTGTACCACTGGCAATCTTCATGGGGAAAATGGCACAACCTTTTTTTTTTTTTTTCTTTTTTTTTTAATTTTTTTTAGACGTAGGACGCTGCTGGAACTTTATGGTCCTACTAGGAAATTTGGAGATTAAAACAGAGAGGTAGGACGGGCCCTCTTTGGA